>ENA-OQIZ01000017-OQIZ01000017.1-human-gut-metagenome-genome-assembly--contig:-NODE-17-length-164628-cov-19.630264_pt1 | contig 164628 bp, 146 predicted proteins | sample MGYA00242593_ERZ504758 | MGnify/ENA primary metagenome ERZ504758 (study PRJEB26092, sample SAMD00036364) | human gut metagenome | host: Homo sapiens | study: EMG produced TPA metagenomics assembly...
CACTTTCAGGGAAACAGTTTCGCCTGTGGAGATCATACCGGATTCCATATGACCTACATGTCCGAATTTACCGCCGCGAAGCTTGATGGTGTCTTCTACTACGAACTTACCGTTTGCAGTTTCAATCACACCTGTGTCTCCGACCTGTCCACCCATAGTTGCGTAGAATGGAGTCTGCTCTGTAAAGACAGTTCCTTTCTGTCCTTCCATCAGGGAGTTTACGATCTCTGTCTCTGTTGTAAGGACTGTTACTTTGGAATCAAAGGTAAGATGATCGTATCCTACGAATTCTGTTGTAACATTTACATCAATATCATCATATACAGTTGCGTCAGCACCCATATAGTTTGTCACTTCACGTGCAGAACGTGCTTTGTTTCTCTGCTCTTCCATACATTTCTGGAAGCCAGCTTCATCGATATCATATCCTTTTTCCTCAAGGATCTCTTTTGTAAGATCCATCGGGAATCCGTAAGTATCATATAATTTGAATGCATTTTCGCCGGAAAGTGTTTTCTCTCCTGCTGCTTTCATCTCATCTTCCATCTCTCCAAGGATACGAAGACCCTGGTCAATGGTCTTGTTGAACTGGTTTTCTTCATTTGTGAGAACTTTAAAGATAAATTCTTTCTTCTCTTCCAGCTCCGGATATCCTGCTTTGGAACCATTGATCACTTCTTCACTTAATTTTGCAAGGAAGGTGCCTTCGATTCCAAGAAGACGTCCGTGACGTGCTGCACGACGGATCAGACGGCGGAGTACATAACCGCGGCCTTCGTTTGTAGGCATGATACCGTCGGAGATCATAAATGTTGCAGAACGGATATGGTCTGTGATCAGACGGATGGATACGTCATCATTATAATTCTTCTCATATTCTTTTCCGGAGATCTTACATACCAGGTTACGCAGTGCGCAGATAGTATCTACATCGAAGATGGAATCTACGTCCTGCACAACAACTGCCAGACGTTCCAGACCCATACCTGTATCAATGTTCTTCTGTTTCAGTGTTGTATAATTTCCGTTACCATCGTTCTCAAACTGGGTAAATACGTTGTTCCATACTTCCATGTAACGGTCACAGTCACATCCTACTGTACAGCCAGGTTTTCCGCAACCATACTTCTCTCCACGGTCATAATAGATCTCTGAACATGGACCACAGGGACCTGCACCATGCTCCCAGAAGTTATCTTCTTTTCCAAAACGGAAAATTCTGTCAGCCGGGATTCCGATTTCTTTGTTCCAGATGTCAAATGCTTCATCATCTTCCAGATATACGGAAGGATACAGACGGTTTGCATCCAGTCCTACTACCTCTGTGAGGAATTCCCAGGACCAGTGGATGGCTTCTTTCTTAAAGTAGTCACCAAAGGAGAAGTTACCAAGCATCTCAAAGAATGTACCGTGACGTGCAGTTTTACCTACATTCTCGATATCACCTGTACGGATACACTTCTGGCAGGTACTTACTCTTGTTCTCGGCGGGATTTCAGCACCTGTAAAATATGGTTTCAGCGGAGCCATACCTGCGTTGATCAGCAGAAGACTCTTATCTCCCTGTGGTACCAGGGAAAAGCTTTTCATTACCAGATGTCCTTTGCTCTCCATGAAGTCGAGGAACATCTGACGAAGTTCGTTTACTCCGTATTTCTTCATAATCTTTTCCTCCTGAAATCGGCGGCACCGGTTCAGCAGTATCCGCCGATATTTCTATAATGAATTTTTTATTTTGCCAGAACTTTATTGAATTTCTTTTTGCCTTTTTTCAGCACTACACCTTCACCTGTAAGTGCATCTTTGGCAACTGTGTATTTCACATCTGTGATCTTCTCACCGTCAATGGAAACACCGCCCTGTTCAATGGCGCGACGTCCCTCGGAACGTGTTGGAACCATTCCTGCTTTTACAAGCATGGAGATCAGGTCGATTGTTCCTTCTTCTGAGAAGTCTTCGTCTGCAAGCTCAGTTGTCGGCATATGTGCTGTATCAGCGCCGCCTGCAAAAAGTGCTCTTGCGCCTTCCTGCGCTTTCTTTGCTTCCTCTTCGCCGTGAACCAGATTTGTCAGCTCGTATGCAAGGATTTCTTTTGCTTTATTCAACTGGCTTCCTTCCCATTTCGCCATCTCATCGATTTCTTCTAACGGAAGGAAGGTAAGGAGACGCATACATTTGATAACATCTGCATCATCCACGTTTCTCCAGTACTGATAGAAATCGAAAGGAGAAGTCTTCTCCGGGTCAAGCCATACAGCACCGGACTGTGTTTTACCCATCTTCTTACCTTCGGAGTTCAGAAGAAGTGTGATCGTCATGGCGTAAGCGTCTTTTCCAAGTTTACGACGGATCAGCTCTGTACCGCCAAGCATATTTGCCCACTGGTCATCACCGCCGAACTGCATGGTGCAGCCGTATTTCTGATACAGCATGTAGAAGTCGTAGCTCTGCATGATCATATAGTTGAACTCAAGGAATGTAAGTCCACGTTCCATACGCTGTTTGTAGCACTCGTGAGAGAGCATACGGTTTACAGAGAAATGTGGTCCAACATCACGAAGTACTTCTACATAATTTAAATTCATCAGCCAGTCTGCATTGTTTACCATTAATGCCTTGCCGTCTGAGAAGTCGATAAAACGCTCCATCTGTTTCTTGAAGCAGTCGATGTTGTGCTGAATGGTCTCCACTGTCATCATCTGACGCATATCAGATCTTCCGGACGGGTCACCGATCATACCGGTTCCGCCGCCTAATAATGCGATTGGTTTATTTCCCGCCATCTGCAGACGTTTCATCAGGCAGAGCGCCATGAAATGTCCTACATGAAGGCTGTCTGCGGTAGGGTCAAAGCCAATGTAAAATGTGGCTTTTCCATTATTTACCATTTCTTTGATCTCTTCTTCGTCTGTTACCTGGGCAATCAGACCACGGGCTTTCAGCTCGTCCCAAACTGTCATTGTTTGTTTCCTCCTCGTAATAAAATAAAACAACCCGGTTCCTGTCCCTTTAGGACGAGAACCGGGTCCCGCGATACCACCTAAATTCGCAGAAAACTCGCATTCTCTGCCTCAATAAGTAACAAACCATGCCATTGTTATGATAAACAACGGTTCTCTCTGTTACTTAAGCATGTTAACAGATGCCACTCCGCTGCAGCCTACTTACCTTACAATATCTCTGAAGTGTTCGGTGCAGAGCTCCGGGAGGTATTCACATAAGTTCCCCACGCGCCTCTCACCTGCCGGCAGCTCTCTGTCTGTTTTCCCTATGTTACTCTTTCCCATCTGTGCCTTTTTATATCATATATCTGCAAGTATACAAATACAAAATTTATTTGTCAAGGAATTTATAACAATCCTCTTCATATTTCACCAACTTAAAGCATTAATGTACTCACCCTGAAATCCAGTCCACAAAGAATACATGTCCTTTGTACTGTTCATATTCCAGCTTGCTGAAATTAAGGTTCTGTGCCTTAAATGCTGCCGGAGTCATAAAGAATTTGTAATTGAAATCCTTTGTCTTAAATCCCGGGAGTGTTCTCTTTGTGCCATGATTCACATAGTTACTGAACACTTCCATGGCTGCCTTTGCTGCCGCATAGGCATTGGTCCTGTCCTCAAACTGGCCTTTCAGTCTTTTAAGAAGTGCTCCGTCTGTGACAACCGCATACTGGGTAGGTTTTCCCTGATATACCACATAACGGATCTGTGACGGAAATTCTTTATACTGGTCAATGGTACAGTTTAATACGCAAAGCGCAACTGCCTCCATTCCCACGACTCCCTGATCTCCTGCTTCTGCATCACACACTGCTGCCAGAAGATCCAGATCTGACACCTTTCCGTCTGCAATTCCCGGATGTTCCAGGAACTCTTCTTCCATATAGTAGTATTTATTATTCTTCGCATCAAAGACCTTGACATATTTGCCCTCTACTGTGTAATCATTACCGGAAGTCTTTGTTGCAGCACCGTCAGAATCAAACCTGTATGTAGTTCCGTCAATGGAAGCGATGGTATTTGCCAGCATCACTCCTGATGTATCAAAATAATATTTCTTTCCATCAAGCTCAAGCCAGCCTGTCTTCGCCTTACCATCTGAAGGGTTGAAATAATATTTCTTACTTCCTACGGTTCCGAAACCTTTCTGATAACGGACACCGGTTGATTTTGAAAAATAGTAATAATCTGAATCAATTTTCTCCAGACCTGTATACATTATTCCATTTGACGGCTTAAAGTATCTGTAATTTCCGGCACTGCTCTTCACCCAGCCTGTACACATACGTCCATTGGCCTGACTGAAATAGCGTTTCTGTTCTTTTTTGTTCTCCACCCAGCCTTTGGCCATAACGCCGGAACCGCTGTAAAAATAATATTTATATTCATCTGTATCTGTGAGCCAGCCTCTTGTCATCAGGCCTGTTGTCTCATCAAAATGACGGGTATTTCCATTGGAATCAGTGATAAATCCTGTCACCATATATCCGGCTCCGCTGGTAAAGTATCGGATCGCCTGTCCGCTGGAGTCTTTTACCCAGCCTTTTACCTGAACTCCTGTTTTCTTATCAAAGTAATATTTCTTACCCTTAAGTTCCAGCCAGCCTTTCTGTTTGGAACCGTCTTTGTTTATGTAATAGGTTTTCCCTTTCTGAGTGACAAATCCTGTTTTTGTTGCCGCGGATACACTAAAACAGCCCATTACAAAAACGGTCATCACAAAAAGGAGCAGATACTTTAACAATAGTTTCCCATGTTTCTTCATTCTTATTCTCCGTTTCCTCTCTTTTTATACGTATTGTTTTACGTTTTAATTGGGTTATTGTTGCATTTCTTTCTCAATCATTACAGATTTGTTACGTGGTATATTATATCGGATTCATATATTATTGTCAACTTGTGAAAAGCAACAATTCGCATCGAACTTAAGGTTATTGGTTACTGTGAACATAATGAACAATGATGAAACTGTAACACTTTTTGCGGTTCCACATATGATAGGATTGTAAAGAAAAAAAACGGAGGATTTAATATGAGCGACTTAGCTGCTACAAATTGCGGATGTGAGGACAGAGGAGGATGCGGATGTGGCTGCGCTAATAACAGCGGATGCGGATGCGACAATAGCTGCGGATGTAATAACGGATGTGGATGTAACAGTGGATGGGGACTTTCAGGCGGAAATAATTCCTGCTGTAATATCCTCTGGATCATCATCCTTCTGTGCCTGTGCGGAAACAATAACTGCGGATGCAACAATGGCTGCGGCGGATGTGGCAACGGTGACAACTGCTGGATTATTATCGTGCTGCTTCTGTTATGTGGAAACAATGGCTGTGGATGTGGCTGCTGACAATCATTTTCTGTTGGCAGGGGGATCTTTCCCTCTGCCTCTTTATATTTTACAGGATTATAACTTCGTCCTTATTATTCATGCTGCCTGATATTATCCTTATCTTTCATATTCCGGGAATTGATCCTGTCTGTTTTCTTTTCCGGGTGCACTGTCTGAGCACATTGTTTTTTCTTTTTCACACACTCCAAATCTATCTCATAAAAAGCATTTCCATCTATAATAAGCATTTCTTTCTTTTCTTCTGACTCTGATCCCATATCTGATTCTCCATTTTTTGCAACTGCAAACGCATGATACCTGCAGCAATTCCATAAAATTTGAGGCAGCGTGCAGTAAAACAGTCTCACAGTTACTTAAATTCTACTTTATTATATGTCAGAATCCTTCTCCCCGTCATATTCTGTTAATAAAAAACATAAAATGGAAGCAGATATTATGAATGAAGAGCAGATTTCCCAGACTTTGCTGGATCAGATGGTCAGTTCTGACCGCGAACAGATGATAAAAGCCGCCATTCCTTATCTTCCGCCAAAAGGACAGCAGATTTTCTCAGTCTATGAAAAAGCGGTTGAATTTATCAATACGGTTTCTGTTTTCAGCAAAAGAAGTTCCGGCAGCGATCTGTGTGCCATGAGCATGCCGGCCCAGAATCCGGTGGATATCGTCAATGATATCCGCAGCTTCTGTTATGGTCCCAGCAGGGATAAATTAAATCAGATGGTAAATATGATGGCTATGGTTCAGATGCTGCAGCTCATGAATCAGCCTGCAGATGGTGAGAAGGAGGATTCCCATGAATGATGACTGGCGCAACAACCCGAAGCTTGCAGGTATGGATCGTTCCAAGCTTGATATGCTTCAGAATCTGGCTTCCCAGGGAAGTTCAAAGGGTGCAAATGAGATGCTGCCTTTCCTGATGAGTGCAGCTGCTCAGGGGAAAAAAGGCGGTCTGAAATTTAATGCTGATGAGATTTCTGCGATCATTGAAGTGCTGAAGATGGGGAAATCTCCCGCAGAGACACAAAAACTTGATAAAGTGGTGAACCTTATGAAAATGATGCGGTGACCAAGTCCCCACTCACTGCTTATTGCTTTTCGCAGACTCCGCAGAAAACTTACCTGATTCGGTTAATATGAATTGCCATGATAACAAAAAGAGTACATTTCATCAACTTTCCGAAATGTACTCTTATGTTCAGTAATGTAACTTGTCACCAATTATTATCTGTCATATTTGCGCAGCCTGTCGCAGATAAATGTCAGTGCCTGTTCAACTGCCTGGTCTCTGATACTTTTTCTGTCGCCCTCAAAGTGAAATTCCCTCACAGTTGTCTTTCCTGCACAGTAACATCCCATAAATACAGTTCCCACCGGTGTTTCCTCTGTTCCACCGCCCGGACCTGCAAGTCCTGTCACAGAGAGACAGACATCGGTTTTGGCTGCTTTCGCACCGCCTTTTGCCATCTGTCCGGCACATTTGGCTGAGACAGCACCTTCTTTCTTCAGTGTGCTCTTCTTTACTCCAAGACATTTTCTTTTGGCGCGGTTTGTATATGTGACATAGCCGCACATAAATACCTCAGAAGCTCCCGGCACATTTACGATGTCCGCTGCTACCGCACCGCCTGTACAGGACTCGGCAAGAGACAGTGTCATTTTCTTTTTTTTCAGGAGTCCTACAACTGTTTCTTCTAATGCTGTTTCCTCTAATGCTGATTCTTCTGATGCTTCCTTTTCTGAAGCCATATTAAAGCCTTCTTTCTAATCCTGCATGGACAGAACACTTCTGTTCTGCCAGATATATGTGATCAGGGAAATAACGGTAAGTGCCAGAGAAAGCCAGATAAATATCTGTTCCAGAATATCAAACACTCCGCCCAGATCGATCAGCAGTAAAATGATCATGATCATCTGGGAAACCGTCTTGAATTTGCCCCAGTAGTTTGCCGCGATCACAACACCGTTCTCGGCTGCGATCAGACGGAATCCGCTGATAATAAATTCTCTTCCTATGATAATGATAACAAACCATGCCGGAAGTTTTTCCAGTTCAATAAAGCAGATCATTGCAGAACACACAAGCAGCTTGTCTGCAAGAGGATCCATGAATTTTCCAAAGTTTGTCACCAGATTGTATTTTCTGGCAAGCTTTCCGTCAAACCAGTCGGTCACACTTGCAACAACAAAAATAGCAAGTGCTATATAGCGGTTTGCCTCACCGCCCAAGTCTGTAAGCATAAACAGTACAAGAAACGGAACCAGGATCATTCTGGCTACTGTAAGTTTATTCGGTGTATTCATCTGCCAACTCTCCTATCAAATCATATTCCAGTGCACCGGTCACACGTACCTTTGCAAAATCTCCTGTCATCAGAAGTTCTCCTGTCTGCACAAAAATATAACCGTCGACCTTTGGTGCATCTCCGTAAGTTCTGCCAATGTATGCGCTCTCATCTGCAACTTTTCCCTCGATCATCACGAGAAGTTCCTGTCCGATACGGTCAGTTCCCTTATCATAGGAAATCTCCTGCTGAAGCTCCATGATCTCGTCACGTCTGGCCTCTTTGACTTCTTCCGCAACCTGATCAGGCATCGTTGCTGCAGGTGTATCTTCTTCCGGTGAGTAAGTAAATACTCCCAGACGGTCAAATTCCATCTCATCCACAAAGCTCATCAGCTCTTCGTGGTCTTCCTGTGTTTCCCCGGGGAATCCGGAGATCAGAGTGGTACGGAGCACGATGTCAGGAATCTCCCGGCGAAGCTTATTTACAATCTCCACCAGTTCTGCCTGTGTTGTCCTTCTTCCCATTCTCTTTAAGATACGGTCACTTGCATGCTGGATCGGAAGATCCAGATAATGGCAGATCTTCTTCTCCTCTTTCATGGTCTGGATCAGTTCATCATAAATTTCCTCCGGATAGCAGTAAAGCACGCGGATCCAGCGGATTCCTTTGATCTTGCATAACTCTTTCAGGAGGATATGAAGAGATTTCTTTCCATATATATCAGTTCCATATACGGTTGTCTCCTGTGCGACAAGGATCAGCTCTTTTACGCCTTCCTCTGCCATCTCCTTTGCCTGTGTTACCAGACGTTCCATCGGAACGCTTCGGAATTTACCGCGAAGTTTCGGGATGATACAGTAGGTGCAGTGTTTATCACAGCCTTCTGCTATCTTGAGGTATCCGAAATGTCCGCCTGTTGTGAGAACACGTTTGCCAAGCTTTTCCGGAAGATAATCAATATCTTTAAATTCCTGGAAATGTTTTCCTTCCATTGCTTCACGGATTGCCTTAAGGATGTCTCCGTAGGAAGTTGTTCCAAGTACTGCATCTACTTCCGGTACTTCCTCAATGATCTCATTCTTATAACGCTGTGCCATACATCCTGTGACAACCAGGACTTTACAGCTCCCGGTTTTCTTGTATTCTGCCATCTCAAGGATGGTGTTGACGCTCTCTTCCTTTGCGTCATTGATAAAGCAGCAGGTGTTCACCACAATGGCCTCTGCTTCAGTTTCATCATCTACGATCTCGAACCCGTTACCTGTAAGAAGTCCAAGCATTTCTTCGGAATCTACAAGGTTCTTGTCACAGCCTAATGATACGAATAATAATTTCATAAATTCTCCTATAAGAATGTGCCTGAAAATATACCTCTGTAATTCTCAGACACATCCTTTTGTTTATCTATTGTGTTACCATCAGTTCTTACTCTTCAGTTGTTTCTTCTGCTGTTTCAGCAGTCTCTGTGATTTCAGAAGCCTGTGCTGATTCTTCTGTCTGTGCCTCAGCTGTCTGTTCTGTTCCTTCTTCATCCTCTTCTTCCGGAGCAAGGATCTTTACTTTTCCTTTGTAGAGCTCGTCGATCGCAACTGAGAGAGGTTTCTTGCCTTCCGCACCCTCTACCATTGGTTTGGAACCTGCAATGATCTGGCGTGCACGTTTACTTGCAGCAAGTACAAGGGAATAACGGCTGTTAAGGGACATTGTTGTATCGTCGTCCTCACTGTTTGTATTGATTGCTTCGATTAATTCTGTATAAGACGGATGTATCATGTATTTTCTCCTTTCTTTTAAGCGGTCTGGGCCGCATGTTTATCATTTCTGAAATGCTTTTGTCTGTTTCTGGATATCTGCGATAAATTCTGCATTTCTGGATACTCTGGAATGTTCACTCACAATAATCTGATGAAGATGGTCTACGCATTCCTCTACAGTATCGTTGACAAGAATATAGTCATATTGTCCCATACCTTCTGCCTCTTCACCAGCTCTTGCAAGTCTGTCTGCGATCACCTGTGCGGTTTCTGTTCCTCTGCCTGTGAGACGGCGTTCCAGTTCCTCCACAGTCGGCGGAGTTACAAACACCAGAAGTGCTTCCGGTATTTTCTCTTTGATCTTCATTGCGCCCTGGATTTCGATCTCAAGGATTACATTTCTGCCTGCCTGAAGCTGCTCTTCGACATAAGAGCGTGGAGTGCCGTAATAATTTTCCACATACTGGGCATATTCAAGCAATGCATCCTCTTCGATCAGCTTCTCAAATTCATCCCTTGTACGGAAGAAATATTCTCTGCCGTCCTCTTCACCGGGACGGGGTTTTCTGGTTGTTGCGGAGACAGATAATGCATAACCATCATATTTCTCCATGAGGCGTTTCATTACTGTGCCTTTTCCTGCACCGGAAAATCCGGAAACCACTACTAAAATTCCTTTATTCATGGGTCTCTCCCTTATCCTCGTTTTCATATATTTCTGCAAATCTCCGGGCAATGGTCTCAGGCTGAAGTGCGCTGAGCACCAGATAATCGTCGCTTGTGACGATCACTGCTTTTGTCTTTCGCCCCTGAGTTGCATCAATCAGTGACCGGGTTCCCTTTATGCTCTGCACCATTCTTTTTACAGGTGCCGCATCCGGGCTTACCACTGCCACGATTTTCTGTGAATTGACTACATTTCCAAAACCGATATTAATAAGTCTTGCCACGTTTTCTTCCTCTATTCTACGTTCTGGATCTGTTCTCTGACTTTCTCGATCTCTGTTTTCAGATCAATGGCAATGTTGGAAATCTCCAGATCACTTGATTTGGATAAAATCGTGTTTGCTTCTCTGTTCATTTCCTGTGCCATGAAGTCCAGTTTGCGTCCGATGCCTTCTTTCTCTGTTGTAAGCATCTTTTTCATGTTCCTGATGTGGCTGTGAAGGCGGACGGTTTCCTCATCATTGCAGATTTTGTCTGAAAACAGGATGACTTCTGCTGCGATGCGGTTGTCGTCGATCTGTGTGTCTTCCAGCAGCTCGGAAACTTTTGCTTCCAGTTTGGTCCTGTAGGCATTGACTACTTCCGGAGAGCGGGCTTCTACACGTAATACTTTTTCTTCAAGGCTGTCCAGTTTTCCGATAAGGTCTTTCTCAAGATTTCTGCCTTCCAGTATCCTTGTCTGGACAAATTTCTCACATGCCTCGCGAAGGGGCGGTTCCAGAGATTCCCAGAGTGCTTCCTCATCAACAGACTGTTCTTCCATGACAAGTACCTCCGGATAGCGTGACAGGGTGCTGACTTTGATATCGTAGTCAAGGTCAAAGTCCTGCTGCATCTGTTTAAGACAGGTGATGTATTCGGATGCGAGTTCTCTGTTGTATTTGAGAGCTCCGTTGTCCAGGGTGTAGTCTTCGTATGTGATGTATACATCAACTTTGCCTCTCTGGATGTAGGTTTTCATCAGGTTTCTGACTGCGCCTTCCAGGAAGTTGAGTTTTCTGGGCATTTTGATGCTGAGGTCCAGGTATCTGTGGTTGACAGATTTTAGTTCGATTGTTATTTTTCTTTCTTTGGTCACGACTTCTGCCCGGCCGAAACCTGTCATGCTTTTTATCATAGTTTTTCTCTCTTTGTCTGTCTATTAGTGTCGGGGTATGTGTGCCTGTTCTGGTTTACATACAGATTTATTATAGTTCATTATAGAATGGGAGTCAAACATTTTTTCGTTGATGGCGGTAGGAAATGTGTGGTATACTAGCAGAAGGGACGCCGCAGGTGGGACGCAGGTGGGACGCAGGAGAAAATAAATAGTTCCGGGCGCGGTTTCGGGGTTTAGTCAACTCTAAGGCTTCGGAAATCTGCTAAAGGCATGAAAAAAACAGCAAAACTCGCTTCGCTCAGACAGGTTGCTGTTTTTTTCATAACGCAGATTCCCGAAGCCTAAGAGTTACTACAACCCCTGCAAATGCGCCCGGAACTATTTATTTTCTCCTGCTGGTAGCTGGCTGTTGGAGGTATATGGTATATCCTTTAAATTGAACGGCTTTCAGAAAAGCTTATTATAGTTTGTTTGTCAGAAAGGGCTTCGCCTTTCTGACGTAAAACGTTGATTATTCTGACTAACTGATTTGTTTTTTCTTTTCTTGATCGTACTGTCGTATTGATTGAGTTTTGATTATTTTTACTGATTATTTTTTAAAGGAGTGTTTTTATATGGCTTTTGATGGGATTACGATTGCGGCTATGGTGAAGGAGCTGCATTTGAATTTGGATGGAGGACGGTTTAATAAGATTGCTCAGCCGGAGGCAGATGAGCTTTTGATTACGGGGAAGGGGGCGAATGGGCAGTGCAGGCTGCTGCTTTCGGCCAGTGCTTCTCTTCCGCTGATTTATTTTACTTCCAAGAATAAGCCCAGCCCTATGACTGCGCCTAATTTCTGTATGCTTCTGCGTAAGCATATTGGAAGTGCGAGGGTTTCGGATATCAGGCAGCCGGGGATGGAGCGTGTGGTGATGTTTGAGCTGGAGCATCTGAATGAGCTGGGGGATCCCTGTAAGAAGGTTCTTATCATGGAGCTGATGGGCAAGCACAGTAATATTATTTTCTGTGATGATAAGGGGATGATCCTGGATAGTATCAAGCATGTTTCTTCTCATATGAGTTCTGTGCGTGAGGTGCTTCCGGGAAGGGAGTATTTTATTCCGAAGACGCAGGATAAGCTGAATCCGCTGACTGTGAGTGAGGAGGAGTTTTGTGATGTTGTGTGCAGGAAGCCTTGTAATATTTCCAGGGCTGTTTACTCTTCTCTTACTGGAATCAGTCCGGTTGTTGCGGAGGAGATCTGTTTCAGGGCTTCGATTGACGGGAGTGATGCAGCGCAGTCTCTGGATGAGGCGGCGAGGGTGCATTTGTATCATACGTTCCGCAGGCTGATGGATCAGGTTGTGGATGGGGATTTTTCTCCGAATATTGTTTACCGGGGGGAAGAACCTGTGGAGTATGGTGTGTTTGCGTTCCAGCAGTATGGACCGGAGTATCATTCTGTGGAGTTTGAGAGTGTTTCACAGATGCTGGAGACTTATTATGCGACAAAGAATACGCTGACGCGTATCCATCAGAAGTCTTCGGATCTGAGGAGGATCGTGCAGACTGCGCTGGAGCGTAACCGTAAGAAGCTGAGTCTGCAGGATAAGCAGATGAAGGATACTGCGAAGAAAGAGAAGTATAAGGTTTACGGGGAGCTGATCAATACTTATGGGTATGGGCTGGAGGATGGATGTAAGTCGTTTAAGGCTCTGAATTATTATACCAACGAGGAGATTACCATTCCTCTTGATCCTACTATGACTCCGGCGGAGAATTCCAAGAAGTATTTTGACAAGTATGGAAAGCTGAAGCGTACGGAGGAGGCTCTGACTGAGCAGATTGCAGATACGAGAAGTGAGATTGAGCATCTGGAGTCTGTTTCCAATGCTCTGGATATTGCTCTGGCTGAGAGTGATCTGGCACAGATCAAGGAAGAGCTGATGGAGTATGGATATATTAAGAAGCATTATGACCGCAGGAAGGGACAGAAGGCACAGAGTAAGTCTAAGCCGTTCCATTATGTGACTGAGGATGGGTATGATATTTATGTGGGAAAAAATAATTTCCAGAATGATGAGCTTACCTTTAAGTTTGCCACAGGGAATGACTGGTGGTTTCATGCCAAGAAGATGGCCGGTTCGCATGTGGTCGTGAAGTCTAAGGACGGAGAACTGCCGGATCATATCTTTGAGATTGCGGGACAGCTTGCCGCTTATTATTCCAAAGGACGTACTGCCCCTAAGGTGGAGATTGATTATATCCAGAAGAAGCAGGTGAAAAAGCCTGCAGGGGCGAAGCCCGGATTTGTGGTTTATTATACAAATTATTCGCTGATGGCTGAGCCGTCATTAAAAGGAGTCAGGGAAGTCTGATCATACTGTTGTATAGTTACAAATATTAAGAGAATTGCGGGAGCTGCTTTGCAGCGGAGTAAGTAATTCGTGGATGTCAGGTCAGGGGTGAAATACCTTTGGACCCTGACATTATATAACAATAATTAAGGAGAATTTCTTTTTATGAGTATTTTGAATGTTGAACATCTGACACATGGTTTCGGAGACAGGGCGATTTTTAATGATGTGTCTTTCCGCCTGTTAAAGGGCGAGCATATTGGACTGGTTGGTGCCAACGGGGAAGGTAAATCTACTTTCTTTAATATTGTAACCGGAAAGCTGATGCCGGATGAGGGTAAGATTGAATGGGCAAAGAACGTACGTGTCGGCTATCTGGACCAGCATTCTGTCCTTTCTCAGGGTATGTCCATCCGTGACGTGCTGAAGTCTGCGTTCTCTTATCTCTTTGAGATGGAGGAAAGAATGAATGGGATCTGTGACTCTCTTGGCACTGCTTCTCCTGAGGAGATGGATACTCTGATGGAGGAGCTGGGAACTATTCAGGATACCCTTACCATGCATGATTTCTATGTGATCGATGCGAAGGTGGAGGAAGTTGCCAGAGCCCTGGGACTTCTGGATATCGGACTGGAACGTGATGTTACAGACCTGAGTGGTGGTCAGAGAACCAAGGTTCTGCTTGGCAAGCTGCTTCTGGAGAAGCCGGATATCCTGCTTCTGGACGAGCCTACCAACTATCTGGATGAGGAACATATCGAATGGCTGAAGCGTTATCTGCAGGATTATGAGAATGCATTTATCCTTATCTCCCACGATATTCCGTTTCTGAATTCTGTTATCAATCTGGTTTATCATATGGAGAATCAGGAACTGAACCGTTATGTCGGGGATTATGACCATTTCCAGGAAGTGTATGAGGTGAAGAAGGCTCAGCTTGAGGCTGCTTACAGACGCCAGCAGCAGGAAATCAGTGAACTGAAGGATTTCGTCGCAAGAAATAAGGCCAGGGTTTCTACAAGAAATATGGCAATGTCCAGACAGAAGAAGCTGGATAAGATGGATGTGATCGAGCTTGCTGCCGAGAAGCCGAAGCCTGAGTTTCATTTTAAATACGGACGCACTCCGGGGAAATATATTTTCGAAACGAAGGATCTGGTTATTGGTTATAATGAACCTCTTTCCAGACCTGTTACTCTCTCTATGGAAAGAGGAAATAAGATTGCGCTGGTTGGTGCAAACGGTATCGGTAAGACAACTTTACTGAAGAGTATTCTGGGGTTGATCCCGTCTCTGAAGGGTTCCTGCGAACTCGGGGAGAATCTTCAGATTGGATATTTTGAGCAGGAAGTAAAGGGTGATAACAAGACTACCTGTATTGATGAGATCTGGGCGGAGTTTCCGTCTTATACTCAGTATGAGGTGCGGTCTGCTCTCGCCAAATGCGGTCTGACTACCAAGCATATTGAAAGTCAGGTACGTGTACTGAGTGGCGGGGAGCAGGCGAAGGTGCGTCTGTGTAAGCTGGTGAATAAAGAAACGAACATTCTGCTTCTGGACGAGCCTACCAATCATCTGGATGTGGATGCAAAAGAAGCTTTGAAGCAGGCATTGATCGAATATAAGGGAAGCATTCTCCTGATCTGCCATGAACCGGAGTTTTACCGCGATGTGGTTTCTCAAGTATGGGACTGCAGTAAATGGACTACAAAAGTATTATAATAATTGGTACATGAAGGGTTATTACAAATGAGTAAAGCAAAAACTGTGGATCTGACTTCCGGTCCGATCCTGAAAACTCTGGCAGAGCTGGCTCTGCCTATCATGATTTCTTCCATGTTAGGAACAGCATACAGTATTATGGATATGGCATGGATCGGACTGCTTGGTGCGAAGGCGGTTGCAGGCGTGGGAGTAGGCGGAATGTATGTCTGGCTCTCTCAGGGGCTTGCATCCCTGTCAAGAATGGGCGGACAGGTAAATACAGCTCAGGCATGCGGGCGCAAAGATTATGACCAGGCACGTTCTTATGCTGCCGGTTCTCTGCAGCTCACTGCACTGTCCGGCATTTTGTTTGCTGCTGTCTGTGTTATTTTCATACAGCCTCTGCTGGGATTTTTTAATCTGACCGACGCAGAAACTTATACTGCTGCCAGATCTTATACATTGATCACCTGTGGACTGATCCTTTTTTCTTATCTGAATCTGACGCTGACAGGACTCTCTACTGCGCAGGGAGATTCCCGCACTCCCCTGCTTGCAAACTTTATCGGGCTTGCAGGAAATATGATCCTGGATCCGCTGCTGATCCTTGGCATCGGACCTTTCCCGAGGCTGGAGGTTGCCGGAGCCGCTATTGCGACAGTAAGTTCACAGATTCTGGTTTTTGTAGTGATGGTTCTGCGTATCCGGCATTCCAGACTGGAGCCCAATGTTTTACAGCATCTGAATCTGCTGTCTGTTTTTCCAAAAGAATATTATAAGCACATCTTCAGGATCGGGTTTCCCACAGCTATACAGGGAAGCATTTACTGTTTCATCTCCATGGTTCTGACCCGTATGGTTTCCGGTTATGGTGCTGCCGCTATTGCAACGCAGCGTGTTGGCGGACAGATTGAATCCGTATCCTGGAATACTGCTGATGGTTTTGCTTCAGCACTGAATGCTTTTATTGCCCAAAACTACGGTGCACGAAAAAAAGACCGTATCCGTAAAGGTTACAGTCTGTCATTTCGCGTTCTCACAATTTGGGGCCTGTTTGTCACTGCAGCTTTTGTCTTTCTTCCGGAACCAATTGCCAGGTTATTTTTCCACGAAAAAGAAGCGCTGGATACTGCCGTCAATTATCTGATCATTATTGGATTCAGTGAAGTCTTTATGTCTATTGAACTGATGACAGTGGGCGCATTATCAGGACTTGGATGCACCAGATTATCCAGTACGATCAGTGTGATCCTGACAGGCTCACGAATCCCGCTGGCATTGATTCTGACACATGCGGGAATGGGATTAAATGGTGTATGGTGGGCGCTTACAATCTCTTCTATCGTGAAGGGAATCGTGTTTACACTGACATTCCGGCATATCAGCAGGCGGTTGCCTGAAAAGGTCTCTTAATACAGCTGGCAAACTCAAAAGAGGACTGTTCAGAAAAATTTCTGTCAGTCCTCTTTTTACTATTTCTATTATTTCGCAACAAAGTTTACGATCTTGTTCGGTACATAAATCTCTTTGATAAGGTTCTTACCTTCCAGGAAGGAAGCAATTCTCTCGTCTGCTTTGGCGATCTCGAATGCTTTTTCTTTTTCACATCCGTTAGGGATTACGATTGTTCCTCTTACTTTACCGTTTACCTGTACACCGATCTCAACGGTCTTGGCAATTGTTTTGCCTTCATCGTATTTCGGCCATTCGGAAACTGCCAGTAAGCCTTCTCCTCCGATGAATTCCCAGATTTCTTCGCAGATATGCGGTGCGAACGGGCTAAGCAGTTTGATAAAGATGGTAAGGTCATCTTTGCTTAAGTGTCCTTCTGCTGTGATCTCATTAATGAGTGTCATCAGGCTGGCAATCGCTGTATTGAATTTCAGGTTCTCGATATCAGAAGAAACTTTCTTGATGGTACGGTGGAGTTTCATCTCCAGTTCATCAGATACAGATTCTTCAGAAAGGATATCTGTCAGCCCTGCAACACGATCCAGGAACTTCTTACAGCCCTTTACAGAGTTCTCGCTCCATGGTGTAGCTGCGCCATAGTCACCCATAAACAGCACATAGGTACGAAGAGTATCTGCACCGTATTCTTCTACAATATCCAGCGGGTCAACTACATTACCCTTGGATTTACTCATTTTATCTCCGTCCGGTCCGAGGATCAATCCCTGGATGGAACGTTTTGCGTATGGTTCCGGTGTATTTACTACGCCAAGATCATACAGGAAATGATGCCAGAATCTGGAGTAGATCATATGTCTGGTAACGTGTTCCATACCACCATTGTACCAGTCAACAGGCATCCAGTATTTCAGTTTGTCCATATCAGCCAGTGCATTTGCATTGTGCGGATCTGTGTATCTTAAGAAATACCAGGAAGATCCTGCCCACTGAGGCATGGTATCTGTCTCACGTTTCGCTGCAGCACCGCATTTCGGGCATGTGCAGTTTACGAAAGAATCAATCTTTGCAAGTGGGGACTGTCCGTCTTCACCCGGCTCGAAGTCCTTTACATCCGGCAGACGCAGCGGAAGTTCGTTCTCCGGAACTGCCACAACACCGCAGTTCGGGCAGTGGATAAGCGGGATTGGCTCACCCCAGTATCTCTGGCGGTTGAATGCCCAGTCTTTCATCTTATACTGAACACCGGCTTTACCGATTCCTTTTTTCTCCAGTTCTTCCAGCATACGCTCAATAGAATCTTTCTTCTTTGCATATCCGTTCAGGAAATCGGAATTTACCATTTCACCGTCACCTGTATAGGCTTCTTTGGAAATATCTCCACCCTTGATAACTTCAATAATGTCAATGCCAAATTTCTTAGCGAAATCATAGTCACGCTGGTCATGAGCAGGTACTGCCATGATAGCACCTGTACCATAGCCCATCATTACATAGTCAGCAATGTAGATCGGGATCTTCTTACCGTTAACCGGATTGATTCCCTCAAGTCCCTGGATTCTCACACCTGTTTTATCTTTTACAAGCTGAGTTCTCTCGAACTCTGTTTTCTTGGCACATTCATTACGATATGCAATGATCTCGTCCATGTTTGTGACTTTATCTGCATATTTGTCAATAATCGGATGCTCCGGTGCGATTACCATGAATGTTACACCAAACAGAGTATCCGGTCTGGTTGTATAGATTTCAAGTTTCTCATCGATCCCGTCAACATCGAAGTTAACGAAAGCACCTTTTGATTTGCCGATCCAGTGGATCTGCTGCTGTTTTACATTATCCGGATAATCTACATCTTTCAGACCTTCCAGAAGCTTATCTGCATACTGGGTGATCCTTAAATACCATACATCTTTGGATTTCTGAACAACATCGCTGTGGCAGATATCACATTTACCGCCCTGGCTGTCTTCATTGGAAAGGACTACTTTACAGTGCGGGCAGTAGTTAACCAGTGTTCTGTCTCTGAATACAAGACCTTTTTCGAACATTTTCAGGAAAATCCACTGTGTCCATTTGTAGTAGTCTTCATCTGTTGTATCGATCACACGGTTCCAGTCAAAAGAAAATCCAACTTTCTTTAACTGGTTTGAGAATCTCTTGATGTTCTCATCTGTGATGATACGTGGATGTGTTCCGGTCTTTACCGCATAGTTCTCTGTCGGGAGACCAAATGCATCAAATCCGATCGGGAAAAGTACATTATAGCCTTCCATACGACGTTTTCTGGAAATAACCTCCAGACTGGAATATGCTTTGATATGTCCTACGTGCATACCGGCACCGCTTGGATATGGGAACTCTACCAGACCATAGAATTTAGGTTTGTCACTGTTATCTTTGGCTTCGAAGACTTTGGCCTCTTCCCATTTTGCCTGCCACTTAGGCTCGATCTTTTTAAACAAGTATTTCATCTCTATACTTCCTCCAACATTTTGCTGTATGTGAACTACCCGGCAACAGAGTTACCAGGGCATCTGACTTAAGGCGAGATACCGTCTTTTTCAGGGTGCGTCCATGACACCACTACTGTTTGCTCCACTGAGCTACACAGCTGCTTTTATTATTTCCGGCGGTTTCAGTCCGATTATGGACATCTTATCCTAAAAATTTATTTTAATTCAACAAAGGCTGTTTGTCAATGTAACGTTTTGCTGTATCGAGTGTTTTTGCTTTACAAATGGCACTTATTTCGCATTTTCGAGTAATACACCACTAGAGTGTGTCTGAAAAAACAGGACATTCCGCATCTCTGCAAAATGTCCTGCCATTTTTATTTCTTAACTATATTTTAATTACTGCGCTAACACAAATTACTGCTCTGTCAGTAATTACCCTTTTTTATTCTTCCGCTTTATCTACCTTACTTGCTCTGGCTTCAATTTCTTTTGCCTGAATATCTCCAGGAGCCTGCTCGTAGCGTGCAAATTCATAGGAGAATTCTCCGCTTCCACCTGTCATAGAACGAAGATCTGTGGAATATCCATAAATCTCAAGCTGTGGAACATCTGCCTCAATAATGGTATTGCCCTGATGATCAGGAGTCATACCAAGAACACGGCCACGACGTTTGTTCAGGTCGCCCATAACATCACCGGTAAATTTATCCGGAACAGTTACTTTCATAGATACGATTGGCTCTAAGAGTACAGGTGATGCATCCATAAAGCCTTTCTTAAATGCAAGAATCGTTGCCATCTTGAATGCCATTTCTGAGGAGTCTACCGGATGATAAGATCCATCATATAAGGTAGCTTTCACACCAACTACAGGATATGCAGCCAGAGGTCCTTTTAATACGCATTCCTGAAGACCTTTCTCAACTGCCGGGAAGTAGTTCTTCGGAACTGCACCACCAACTACAACCTGTTCAAATTCATAAGGTGTCTCCAGATCGCCTGATGGCTCGAAACGCATCTTAACATGTCCATACTGTCCATGTCCACCGGACTGTTTCTTATGTTTACCCTCTACATCTGCATTCTTACGGATCGTCTCGCGGAACGGAACCTTCGGTTTGCTCAGCTCAACATCTACTTTGTAGCGTTCTTTTAATTTATTCATAACGATATCGAGATGCTGATCACCGATACCATAGATAAGGCTCTGACGGTTTGCACTGTCATTTACTACACGAAGTGTCTTGTCTTCACTCATCATCTTCGCAAGTGCCTGGGAAATCTTATCCTCATCACCCTTCTTCACTGCTTTAAATCTCTTGCAGGTATATGGTGTGGAAAGGAGTGCCTTCGGATAAAGAATCGGATTTGCTTTTGTCGCAAGGCTGTCACCAGTCTGTACGCTGTTTAATTTAGCAATTGCACCAATATCACCGGCATGAAGTTCCGGAACCTCGATCGGTTTGGATCCTTCAAGTACATATAATTTATTCAGACGTTCTTCTTCGCCTTTCTCTACGTTTAATAAAGTGTCATCGGATTTGATAACACCGGAGCATACTTTAATAAGAGAATATTTGCCAAGGAACGGGTCTGCAATTGTTTTCCACACATATGCGGATTTCACTTTCGTGAAGTCGTAGTTTGCTTCAAAGATCTCATTTGTCTTCTGAGCGATTCCGTTGCAGGAGCGTTTGTCCGGGCTTGGGAAATATCCGCAGATATCATCCAGTAAGTTGGATACACCGCGAAGATTGATCGGTGAGCCCATGCATACAGGTACGATAGATGCTTCCTGTACGTTCATTGCAAGTGCTGCGGAAACCTCTGTTACCGAGAATGTATCACCTTCAAAATAACGATCCATGAATTCCTCGCTGGTCTCTGCAACAGATTCCATAAGGATATCATGATATTTCTCCAGATATTCATCCAGGTATTCAGGAATCGGGCATTCCTCTTTCTTACCTTTATCTATGTACTTACGTCCTGCCTGTTTTACAACATTTACATATCCTACAAATTTGCCGTCTTCACGAATTGGGAAGTGAAGCGGTGCGATCTTCTTGCCGTAGAGTTCAGTGAGCTGTTCTACTACTTTACGGTAGCTGACATCATCTACGTCCATATCTGTGACAAAGATCATTCTCGGAAGTTTATATTTCTCACATAAGTTCCATGCCTTCTGTGTTCCAACCTGAACGCCTGCTTTACCGGAAACTACAATGATCGCTGCATCTGCTGCGCTTACTGCTTCTTCTACTTCGCCTACGAAATCGAAATATCCGGGAGTATCCAGCACATTGATCTTTACCTTATCCCACGGTACCGGGATCAATGTGGTAGAAATGGAAAAATGTCTCTTAATCTCTTCTTTGTCATAATCGCTGACAGTATTTCCGTCTTCTACTCTTCCGAGACGGTTAGTCATTCCTGCTAAGTAAGCCATTGCTTCTGCCAGTGTAGTTTTGCCAGCGCCCCCATGACCTAAAAGGACTACATTTCTAATTCGGTCAGTTCTAAATACATCCATGTTGCGTACCTCCCTGTTTGTCTGTTATGTTATTGCCGCCTGCAACGTCCGCAGCAACGATATGGCTATATATTACTAAATTTTTTTATATTTTTCAAGTATTTTATGAAATTTTAACATCTTTTTTTGTGAACTTCTTGTAAATTGATGAGCATTTTATATATTTTCAGTAATTTTCACGGATCTCGACTGTGAATTTTATCTCAAGTGCGCAGCTGGCTGACTGATTTTGATTGTACGAATATTTATAATGCATCGTTTTTTCAGTTGACTATAGCAGTCCTAGAGCGTGTCTGAAAAAGGCTTTCTGCAAGATGTGCGTCACAATTTGTGGGATATTTTGCCCGGATGAGGGCGCCGTAGCGGGCTACGGCAACTGAATTCGGGTGAAATATCCCGCAAAGTGGGGCGTGTAGATTGCGGGAATGATTTTTCAGACACACTCTAGTAACCAGAGTGCGAAAGACATGGAAGATATCTGCATATGATACGGCGTTCGCTTTGTCGCTTTAAATTATTTATGTATAAAAGTGCTGTATGAATTGACTTTTCAAATCATATCCTTTAAAATAGTAAATTATGAAATCATGTAACTGTTCCGTATTTTCACAGTTACGAATAATGTTACCTGAAAGGATGCAAAAACCACTATGAAAACTATCGGTTTTATCGGTCTCGGACTGATTGGCGGATCAATTGCCAAGGCCATCCGAAAATACCATGAAGACTACCGACTTCTTGCTTATGATCAGGATCGGGAAACACTTGCTGCAGCAGTAAGCAGCAATATGATCGATGCTGTATGCGAAGAACATGATGAACGTTTCAGGAGCTGCGATTATATTTTCCTGTGTGCTCCTGTAGAATTTAATGTAAAATATCTTGAGTATTTCAAAGACAATATCGGTCCTGATACGATCCTCACAGATGTTGGAAGTGTCAAGGGCATTATCCATAAAGAAGTAGAACGTCTTGGAATGGAATCCCGTTTTATCGGAGGTCATCCAATGGCCGGTTCTGAGAAGACCGGATTCGAAGCTTCCAGTGACCGTCTGATTGAGAATGCTTACTATATTATTACTCCGGGCGGTGAAGTTGCACTGGAACGCCTGACAGATTTCACAGAGATGATCTCTTCCCTTGGTGCGATCCCGATGGTCCTTACAAGTGAAGAACACGATTTCATCACTGCCGGAGTCAGCCATCTGCCTCATATTATCGCTTCTGCACTGGTAAATCTTGTCAATATGCTGGACAGCGATCAGGAATATATGAAAACGATTGCAGCCGGAGGTTTCCGTGATATCACACGTATTGCTTCTTCTTCTCCAATTATGTGGGAGCAGATCTGTGTGGAAAATAATCAGAATATCTCCAATGTTCTGGATGACTACATCCGCCTGCTGGTTCAGATCAAATGTTTTGTGGATAACAAGGACTCCAGGAGTCTGTATCAGATGTTTGCAAGTTCCAGGGATTACCGTGATTCTATTGATGTGGTAGACAATGGTCTGCTGAAAAAGGCTTATGTCCTGTATCTTGATATTGCGGATGAGGCCGGCGGTATTGCTACGATTGCCACTATCCTTGCGATGGAGAAGATCAGCATTAAAAATATCGGTATCATTCACAACCGTGAATTCGAGGAAGGTGTCCTCAAAATTGAATTCTACGACGGAATCTCTATGGAAAAGGGTGCCGCACTCCTTAAAAAAAGAAATTATATTGTCTACGAACGCTAAACAGATCACCCTTTGACATTCATTTCAAAAATATTTTGTCAAAAGCAGATTGCTATAAATAGCTGCAGGGAAATACAGAAATATTATAAAAACAGGCAGGAATCAAACATGGAAATAAAAAAACAGACAAACCTCAGAGGAGAACTCACTGTACCCGGAGATAAATCCATTTCCCATCGTGCAGTTATGTTCGGTTCTCTTGCACAGGGTACTACAAAGATCACACATTTTCTTGAGGGAGCTGACTGTCTCTCTACAATCTCCTGTTTCCGGAAAATGGGAATCGATATTGAAAGAAATGCTTCCGAAATCCTCGTTCATGGAAAGGGACTTCACGGACTCAGTGCTCCGTCTGAAACTCTGGATGTGGGAAACAGCGGGACTACCACAAGACTGATCTCCGGAATTCTGGCAGGACAGTCTTTTACCAGCGAATTAAACGGCGACGCTTCCATTCAGTCCCGTCCAATGAAAAGGATTATGACTCCTCTTCTGTCTATGGGCGCTGATATCGTAAGTCTGAGGGGCAATGGATGCGCACCTTTGCGTATTACAGGAAAGCCTTTACATGCCGCTCATTATCAGTCACCGGTTGCTTCCGCACAGGTAAAATCCTGCGTGCTTCTGGCTGGTATGTATGCAGATGGGATTACCAGCGTTACTGAGCCGGTACTTTCCAGAAATCATACGGAAATCATGCTGAATTATTTCGGCGCAAATGTAAATTCCCAGGGAACAACTGCTTCTATTGAACCGGAGCCTGTGCTGAACGGACGCGAGATTAAAGTTCCCGGAGATATTTCTTCTGCTGCTTACTTTATCGCAGCAGGGCTTCTTACTCCCGGAAGTGAGATTCTTCTTAAAAATGTAGGCATTAATCCAACCAGAGACGGAATGCTTCGCATATGCAAGGCTATGGGGGCTGATATTACTCTGCTGAATGCAAGTACAGAGGGTGAGCCTACCGCTGACCTGCTGATCCGCACAAGCAGTCTTCACGGAACCACTGTTGAGGGTGAGATCATCCCCACACTGATCGATGAAATCCCGATGATCGCTGTAATGGCAGCTTTTGCAGAGGGGACTACTGTTATCAGGGACGCACAGGAGCTGAAGGTAAAAGAATCCGACCGTATCGCAGTGGTAACAGAAGGGCTGAAACGCATGGGAGCTGATATTCAGCCGACTGATGACGGAATGATCATCCATGGAGGAAAGCCACTTCATGGTGCCGAGATCAATTCTTATCTTGATCACCGTATTGCCATGTCCTTTGCTGTTGCAGGTACAATTTGTGACGGTACACTTACTATCAAAGATGGGGACTGCGTTAAAATTTCCTATCCGGAATTCTATGAAGATCTGTACTCTCTCGGAAAATAGCAACTGTCATTTATAATTATGCTGCTGTCAACATATCATTTTTTTATGTTTGTTGACAGCAGCATAATTTTTACTGTTCACCGGTAATATCCCGCAAAATGTTTTTTATCCTGCATATCTTTTGTCTTTCTGTACATACTTTTCATAACAAAGCATAATTTGCAATTCCTGTTTAAGGTATCTTCATACTCTCTCAGATTGTATTTTTATAGATACTTGATAAATTTTATCCAAAATAGCCTTTTCTTTTTCCGATAAATCGGTTATAATATGAATCGTCAGAAGATTGTTATTATTTTAACATTATTCGATTTGTTTTACTATAGCAGGATTTCACACTCTGATGGTCTGGATTAAGATGCATTATTTATGAGGATTGCTATAAACACTGATATTATAATTTTCACGGTGAGTATACCATACAGGTATACAGCCAGAGAGGAGCTAACATTTATGAAAATCTTATTTTACGGCACAAAAAACTACGACGAAGAATTTTTCGAGAAGCTTCTTCCTTCCTATCCGGGAATTACAATTAAATTTACTGAAGCAAATATTCACGAAGAAACTGCTTCCCTTGCAAAAGGATATGAGGCAATCTGCGCTTTTGTAAACGCTGATCTGAGCACTCCTGTTATCGAAGAGCTGAATGCTCAGGGTGTAAAACTGATCCTTATGCGCTGCGCAGGATATAACAATGTAGATCTGGAAACTGCTCACAAATTCGGAATGAAGGTTCTGCGTGTTCCGGGATATTCTCCGGAAGCTGTGGCCGAGCATGCAATGGCACTTGCGCTGACCGCAAACCGCCACACACATAAAGCATACATCAAATGCCGCGAAAACAACTTCTCTTTAAGTGGTCTTATGGGACTTAATTTCTATCAGAAAACTGCCGGAATCATTGGTACCGGAAAAATTGGTCAGGCAATGGCAAAAATCTGCAAAGGTTTTGGTATGAGAGTTATCGCTTACGATCTTTTCCCGAATAAGAACCTGGATTATCTGGAATATGTATCTCTGGATGAGCTTCTGGCAACCAGTGATCTCATCAGTCTTCACTGCCCGCTTACAGAAGAAACCAAACACATCATCAATGAAGAAACTATCGCCAAAATGAAAGATGGTGTAATTCTTGTAAACACTTCCCGCGGCGGCCTGATCAAGACAGAGGACCTGATTTCCGGAATCCGTGATCATAAGTTCTTTGCAGTAGGACTGGATGTTTATGAAGAAGAAACTGATTTCGTATTCGAGGATATGTCCGAGCGTATTCTGCAGAGCTCCATTACCCAGCGTCTGCTCTCCTTCCCGAATGTAGTGATGACTTCTCATCAGGGATTCTTTACAAAAGAAGCACTGACTAACATTGCCGAGACTACTCTCGAAAATGCGAAAGCATTTATGGATGGGAACGAACTGAAGAACGAGGTTCTTTCCTGATAATTACAGAAATATGATCAGGGGGCTGTCGCAATAATAATTCCAGCGACAGCCCCCTTGTGATTATTTCTCAGTTTTCGTTTTAGTTTCTGATTTCGTTGTATCTGCAGAATCTGATGTTTCAGTTTTATCCGCAGATTTTTTTGCAGAAGAATCTGAAGTTTCTGCTTTATCTGTATTTTCCGTTTTATCTGTAGTTTCTGTTGCATCTGTAGTATCTGTAATGTCAGCGGTTTCTTCCTCCGGCTCATCAATCTGTTTCATATCCTCGTCAGAAGTATCTGCATCCATTTCATTCAGCTCTTCTTCTGTCAGCGGTTCAAGATCATCCTGATAAATTTCCTTATTTGTAATATCATCTTCTGACTTCTTCCCACATCCGGCAAGACCGATGGATGCCAGAAGCATTCCTGTAATCATAAAGTATTTTATTTTTTTCATTTTAATCATCCTTTCGTCTGTTCCACATAACACAAATGGTGTTTCATTTTCAGATAATATTTATTCTGCTGTTTTCAATCTGCCTGCCAGATCTTTTATTTCCTGTATGATATCTTCTCTGTCTCTGACCGGCACTTTGTCTGTACGGTTCACATATACAGTCCCCAGACTGTCACAGCTCATCTGACGAAGCAGCATCTCTGCCGTACTTTCCGCTTTTTCTCTGGGTCCGATACTTCCTGCTGTCAGCAGAACTGCTCCTGTTTTCTTCTTAGGAACAGGTTCTTCTTTACGGATATATCTTGCACTGAAATAGGTCTGCAGTCTGCTCATCACAGCAAGAAGCATTCCCGTAACCTCCTCAAAATATACAGGAGATGCCATAATAATATGGTCACATTCTTCAATGTACGAAAGAACCTCCTGCCATTCATCTTTGACTGCGCATCCTGCATGGTCAAAACACCATCTGCAGTCTATACACGGTCGGATATCTGCCCTGTAGGCATTAACCACCTTAAAATCCCCTCCAAGATTTTCCTGCAGAGTCCGGATCATATATGCAGTTTCACCGTTCTTTCGCGGTGAACCGTTGAATATCAATGTTTTCATCTTTATTTTTCCTCATATTCTTTCCTGAGAAGTGCTATCTCACGTACCCATCTCTCATTATCTTTGAGTGCTTTCAAAGCATGTTTCATACGCTTTAGAGCGTGTCTGAAAAAGGCTTTCTGCAAGATGTGCGTCACAATTTGTGGGATATTTTGCCCGAATGAGGGCGCCGTAGCGGGCTACGGCAACTGAATTCGGGTGAAATATCCCGCAAAGTGGGGCGTGCAGATTGCGGGAATGATTTTTCAGACACGCTCTAGGATAACACATCTCATTCTTTGTCTGTAATATTTATGTAACCTTTTGTCATGGTATTATAACAAAAATACGGTTTTATGAAAAGACTTATTTCTTGACGATTCTGTGAATTCTCTATATACTTTGAATATATCCTATAGCAATTACGATTTATTTTTTGTTAATTCTGATCATCTGTTCAGATATTTTAACTGCCCGGTCTCTTTAATATTTTTTTAAATACTATATCTCTAATCTATTATAAACGAAAGCGAGAACTATACATATGAACCTACAATCCAACAAGCGAAGCCAGACGAAATCTTCTTCTGCACGCAGGAAAGACATCTACAAAAAATCAAAATACTATCAGGAAAAAAGGCAAAAATTGCTGATTGCAACAGGTATCGGTATCTTTGTTCTGGTTTTTATACTTATTCTGGCAGGTATCCGCGGATGCAGCAACTATATGAGTTCCAGACAGGCAGCAGCCAAAAAAACCGTTTCCATGAACGCTTCTAAGGACAACAGCCAGAAAGCATCCTCAGATTCTCAGAACACGGATTCCTCCAATGCTACAGTATCTTCTCCTGTTTCTCTGACACTCAGTGTTGTCGGTGACTGCACGCTTGGCACAGATGAAACTTTTGATTATGATACCAGCTTAAATGCTTATTATGAAAATTACAGTGCAGATTATTTCCTGCAGAATGTAAAAGATATTTTTTCCGCAGATGATCTGACTATTGCGAATTTTGAGGGAACACTCACCGATTCTGATGAACGGGAGGATAAAACATTTGCATTTAAAGCACCTGCATCCTATGCCTCTATTCTGACAAACGGATCTGTAGAAGCCGTAAATACCGCTAACAATCACAGTCATGATTACGGTGATCAGAGTTTCGATGATACTCTGGCAGCACTGGATGATGCAGGAATCGTTCATTTCGGATATGATGAAACTGCTGTTATGGATGTAAAGGGAATCAAAGTGGGATTAGTCGGTATCTATGAACTGTACGACCATCTTGAACGCGAGCAGCAGTTAAAAGACAATATTGCAAAAGTAAAGGCAGACGGGGCACAGCTAATCGTAGTGATCTTCCACTGGGGTAATGAAACGGAAACCGTTCCGGACAGCAACCAGACAACACTTGGACGCATCGCAATCGATGAAGGCGCTGATCTTGTATGCGGACATCATCCGCATGTACTTCAGGGCATTGAAACTTATAAGGGTAAGAATATTGTATACAGCCTCGGAAACTTCTGCTTCGGCGGCAACAGTTCTCCAAGTGATATGGACACCATGATCTACCAACAGACCTTTACTATTGATGCCGATGGGGTAAAAAAAGACAACGTGACCAATATCATTCCCTGCTCCATTTCTTCTTCTGCCTATGATGGATATAATAATTATCAGCCAACTCCGGCAGAAGGTGATGAGGCAACAAGAATCCTTGGAAAAATCAATGAGCGGAGTTCCTGGATTTCTACTGCAGAAGGCAGTACTTTTACCGCAAAATATAACAGTAATAATGACTCCCAGAACAGTTCTGCAGATACAGCTGCTTCAGATAGCGATATCGTTGATATGAACAGTTCAGCTTCAGATGACACAGACGCAGAGACATACGACGAATCCTATGACACTGATAATTCGGACGCCGAATAAATAGAGCCTTCATTCATCCAAAATCACATCAATACTTCAAAAGAGCTGAAAAATCCAGTTAAGGACTTCTCAGCTCTTTTTTATATTTTTACTATGCTTTTATCAGGCAGATAAAAGCATCCTCTTCGCTACTTGCTCATAACCAGATAATTGATTGATATAATTATTTGGGTGACATTATATGATAATCATAGCATCTCCAAAAGAGAAAAATCTGTACTTTTCCTGCACTGCAGTCTCATAGGCATGCATGATATTCTCCTTGCCTGCCAGCGCAGACACCAACATCACAAGTGTGGATTCCGGCAGGTGGAAGTTTGTGATCAGGGCATCGATCATTTTGAAATGATAGCCCGGATAGATAAAGATTTCTGTCCATCCGCTTCCGGATTTCAGAATTCCATCTTCTCCTGTTGCAGATTCCAGTGTTCTGCAGCTTGTGGTTCCTACTGCTATTACACGTTTACCTGCCTTCTTTGTGTCATTGATCAGCTTTGCCTGATCCTCCTCTACTATGTAGAATTCGGAATGCATATGGTGGCTTTCCACGTCATCTACTTTGACAGGGCGGAAAGTTCCGAGACCTACATGAAGAGTCACATGAGCGATATTGACACCTTTTTCCTTTACTTTTTCAAGAAGCTCTTTAGTAAAGTGCAATCCTGCTGTCGGTGCTGCTGCGGAGCCTTCGTTCTTTGCATAAACTGTCTGATAACGGTTCTTATCTTTCAGTTTATGTGTAATATAAGGCGGCAGAGGCATTTCGCCAAGCTGATCCAGGATTTCCTCAAAGATTCCTTCATAATGGAACTGGATCAGACGGTTTCCCTCGTCTACCACATCAATAATCTCACCTTTTAAAATACCATTTCCAAATGTGATCTTAGCACCCGGGCGTGCCTTCTTTCCGGGTTTTACCAGACACTCCCAGATATCATTCTCTCTTCGCTTCAGAAGCAGGATTTCAATCAGTGCTCCTGTCTCTTCTTTATGTCCGTATAACCGGGCAGGGATTACCTTTGTATCGTTGATGACCAGGCAGTCTCCCTCTTCCATATAATCCAGAACATCTGTGAAATGGCGATGCTCAATGCTGCCATCTTTTAAAGACAGATGCATCAGTCTGGATGAACTTCTGTCCTCCAGAGGATCCTGAGCGATCAGTTCCTGAGGAAGGTCATAATAAAAATCTGATGTTTTCATTTTATCTGCTCCTCTTCTTCCTTCCACTGTTTCCTTAACTGGCGCACATAGTTCCATTCTTTATTTGTCAGATCAGCTTTCTTAAGAAGATCCGGGCGTCTTTTTGCCGTGCGGTAAATTGACTGCTCTCTGCGCCACTTTTCTATGTTTGCGTGATGACCGGACATAAGAACCTCCGGTACTTTTTTGCCATGCCACTCTTCCGGACGGCTGTACTGCGGATACTCCAGAAGGTTTCCTGCAAAAGATTCTGTCTCACCGGACTCCTGATTGTTCAGTACACCCGGAACCATTCTTGAAATGGAATCCATCATGACCATTGCAGGAAGTTCGCCACCTGTAAGCACGTAATCTCCGATAGATACGTAATCTGTGACGATTTCCTCCAGAACACGCTCATCAATTCCCTCATAGTGTCCACAAAGGAATACCAGATCCTCTTCCTGCGCCATTTCTCTGGCCATAGCCTGGTTAAATACCTGCCCCTGAGGAGTCAGATATACAACTCTTGGCTTTTTTGCCGTACGGTTTGCAATCGCCTCATAAGCAAGGTAAACCGGTTCTGCCTGCATCAGCATTCCGGCACCGCCGCCATAGGTATAATCATCCACTTTCTGATGCTTATTGAATGCATAATCACGAATGTTCACTGCCTCCAGTGTGAGGAGACCTTTTGTGATCGCACGTCCGGTAATGCTGGTATTCATGCCATTTTCAATCATCTCCGGAAACAGGGTTAAAACATGAAAATTCATTTATATTAATCCTTTCATCAGATGAATGGTCATTACATTCTTCTCCACATCCACATCAAGGATACATTCCCTGATAGCAGGGAGCAGAATTTCTTCGCCTTTGGCATCCTCTACTACATAGACATCATTAGCGCCTGTTTCCATTACATCTTTCAGAGTTCCAAATTTGCTTCCGTCTTCGAGAACTACATCCATACCGATCAGGTCTGCAATGTAATATTCATCTTCTTCCAGCTCCTGCGCTTCTTCTCTCGGAATCCAGAGTTCTCTTTTTTTATACATCTCTATATCATTAATATTATCAATTCCCCTGAATTTCAGGATTACAAGGTTCTTGAAATACTTAACATTCTCTATTTCAAGCTTTCTTTTCTCTCTGCCTGTGTCAAGCAGAACATATTCCAGATCCAGAAATCTGTCTGCATCTGTGGTAGGATATACTTTTACTTCCCCGCGTATTCCGTGTGTCGTAGTGATCACACCAACTTTTAATAAATCTTCCATCTGCTGACTCCTATAATTTTCATATCATACGTCATTTGCATTCTGCTTTTATGCCTGCTCACAGCGAATGCTGATCCATATTCCAAATCCGCTTAAACCCAAATCAGGAGCCATGGGATGTTCCACAGCTCCTGACCCTTATTTTCATTGCAGAATATCTACAATCACTTTTTTGCTGCTTTTTGAAGAAGCTGCTTTTACCACAGTTCGGATCGCTTTCGCAATTCTTCCCTGCCGTCCGATAACCTTGCCCATGTCAGCAGGTCCGACTTTCAGTTCAACGATGATCGCGTCTTCCTTTTCTGTCTCAGTAACAACTACTTCATCCGGATTTTCAACAAGAGATTTTGCAATTACTTCCACTAATTCTTTCATTACATACCTCCCTGACCCGTCCCCTACGGACGCTGCAGAAATACCTTATCCTGGTATATCTGAATTATTTTTCAATTCCGGCATCTTTGAGGATTTTTGCTACAACATCTGTAGGCTGAGCTCCTGCTGCAAGCCATTTTTTAGCTGCTTCTTCATCAACTGTTACAGCGCTTGGCTCAAGGTTTGGATTGTATGTTCCGATTTCTTCGATACATCTTCCATCACGTTTGCAACGGGAATCTGCAACTACGATTCTATAAAAAGGTGCTTTCTTCTGTCCCATTCTTCTTAATCTGATTTTAACTGCCATTGTTTCTTTTCCTCCATTAAATAAAATATATTGTTTTCTTATGTTATATTACTGTTCAGCTATGAAACAGTAACTTTTATGTCAAAGCGTTATCCGCTTCGCTAACTTCTCAATTACAGTCCGAACGGAAGTTTAAATCCACCGCCGCGCTTACCGGCTTTTCCGCCCATAAGACCAGGCATCTGTTTCATCATCTTCTTGCTCTGCTCAAACTGTTTCACCAGACGGTTTACTTCAGAGACATCTACTCCTGCACCTCTGGCAATACGGTTCTTTCTGGAAATGTTCAGGATTGACGGATTGCTTCTCTCCTGAGGTGTCATGGAAAGGATAATTGACTTGGTTCTGTCCATGGCTTTCTCATCGATCATTCCCTCAATATCCTTCATCTTACCGCCCATACCTGGAAGCATATTCAGGATACTGCCGATACCGCCCATCTTGTTCATCTGTTCCATACTGGTAAGGTAATCGTTGAAGTCAAAGTCCATTTTCTTTAACTTCTTCTGCATGTCCTGCGCCTGTTCTTTATCGATAGAAGCTTCTGCTTTCTCGATCAGGCTCATGACATCACCCATACCAAGGATTCTGGAAGCCATACGTTCCGGATAGAACTGCTCCAGATCAGAAAGTTTCTCGCCCATACCTACATACAGAATAGGCTTACCGGTTACTGCCTTGATAGAAAGGGCTGCACCGCCTCGGGTATCACCATCCATCTTGGTAAGAATGACACCGTCGATTCCTACTTTATCAGCAAATGTGCTTGCCACATTTACCGCATCCTGTCCGGTCATCGCATCTACAATGAGGATGGTTGCATCTACCTGAATGTTCGCCTTGATATCTGCAAGTTCCTGCATCATATCTTCATCAACATGAAGACGACCGGCTGTATCGATAAGTACAACATTCTGCTGATTTGCCTTCGCATGCTCTATGGCTGCTTTCGCAATATCCACAGGCTTCTGCTTATCTCCCATGGAAAATACTTCCACGCCCTGTTTCTCGCCGTTGACCTGCAGCTGTGTGATAGCCGCCGGACGGTAAACATCGCAGGCTACTAAAAGAGGTTTCTTACCTTTGGATTTCAGCTTGCCTGCAAGCTTCGCAACTGTGGTGGTCTTACCTGCACCCTGCAGACCTGCCATCATGAACACTGTGATCTCATTTCCCGGGCGAAGAGGCAGATCTGTTGTCTCACTTCCCATTAATTTCACAAGTTCATCATTAACAATCTTGATCACCATCTGACCCGGATTCAGACCGCTCATAACGTCCTGTCCGATTGCCTGCTCCTGTACAGATTTAGTAAACTGCTTCACAACCTTAAAGTTTACGTCTGCCTCTAACAGAGCCATCTTTACTTCCTTAAGGGCAAGCTTAACGTCCTCCTCTGTCAGGCGGCCCTTGCTTCGCAACTTCTTAAATACATTCTGCAGTTTATCTGTCAAGCTTTCAAATGCCATATGTTATAACTCCTCTAAAATCTCATTGGAAATATTTACAATTTCATCGGAATGATATTCCCGGGCAAGTACACGGATCTGCTTTACCTGCGCCCGTATATTCAGGAATTTCTCTACAAGATGAAGCTTCTGTTCATACTCTTCAAGGGTCTTGTTGCATCTCTTGATCATATCATGCACACCCTGTCTGCTGATGCCCAGATCCTCTGCGACTTCACTCAGCGAGTAATCCTCCAGCACCACGCTCTCATAAACCTGCTGCTGTCTCTCTGTCAGAAGTTCTCCATAAAAATCATATAAATAACCTTGCTCTACAAACTTCTCCATCTGTAATCACCTTGACTATATTAACCTATTTCCAATGTGCTGTCAAGCATTTTCTCTTGACAGCACAAATTTATTTTTTCCGATACACTTCTTAAAAATCTCGGCAGAAAAGCCCCGGCATCCATATACTGAACACCAGGGCTCCCATTTCATTTATTTACATGGCAGATGCTACTCTGAGACAATCACAGACTTGGGCGGATCACCTTTGGTCTGCATCCTGCATCTTCGAGAGCTTTAACAATCTCATTCTTATGATCTGTGCCAAAAGCCTCCAATGTGATCTTAAGTTCCACTGCCGCATTTCTGTTCGTGCTTACAAACTGGTTATGATCCAGCTTGATAACATTGCCCTGAGCCCTGGCGATCACACTTGCCACGCGTACCAGTTCGCCCGGCTTATCCGGAATGAGCACAGATACTGTGAAGATTCTGTCTCTCTGGATCAGACCATGCTGAACAACAGAAGACATGGTAATAACATCCATGTTTCCACCGCTTAAGATAGAAACAATCTTCTTTCCCTTCACATCCAGATGACGAAGCGCTGCCACTGTCAGAAGACCGGAATTCTCTACGATCATCTTATGGTTCTCAACCATGTCAAGGAAAGCAACAATCAGTTCATCATCCTCGATAGTGATGATATCGTCCAGATTCTTCTGGATATACGGGAAGATTTTCTTTCCGGGTGTCTGTACGGCAGTACCGTCAGCAATCGTATTTACGTGCGGAAGAGTCACAACCTCACCCTTCTTCAGAGAAGCCTTCATGCAGGCAGCCCCTGCCGGTTCCACACCAATGACTTTGATATGTGGATTTAACAGCTTCGCAAGTGTGGAAACACCTGTTGCAAGTCCGCCTCCACCGATTGGAACCAGAATATAATCAACAAGCGGAAGCTCCTGAACGATCTCCATTGCAATGGTACCCTGTCCTGTGGCAACTGCCGGATCATCGAAAGGATGGATAAAAGTATATCCCTCTTTCTCAGCAAGTTCCAGTGCATGTGCACATGCCTCATCATATACATCACCATGCAGGATAACCTCTGCACCGTAACTCTTTGTTCTCTCAACCTTGATCAGCGGAGTTGTGGTAGGCATAACAATCACTGCCTTCACACCATATTTATGCGCAGCATAGGCAACACCCTGTGCATGATTTCCGGCGGATGCTGTGATCAGACCTTTATTTCTCTCTTCATCGGAAAGAGTGCTGATCTTATAATAGGCACCACGAACCTTATATGCACCTGTACGCTGCATATTCTCCGGTTTTAAATAAACCTTATTTCCTGTAAGTTCACTGAAATAGCTGCTCTTGATCAGCTTTGTTTCCTGTGTGACCTGTTTTACGATCTCTGATGCCTGTTCAAAACTCTCTAAAGTAAGCATTGTTTTTTCCTCCATTTTGTCCTGAATGTACTCCCGGAATCTTTTTGTACTTAATTTGACTCCGAAAGTACATCCTAATCTTAAGCGTCCGGGTTTTCTTTATGGTCTACATCAAACAACGCATTTACAAATGCATCTGCATCGAATTTCTGAAGATCGTCAATACTTTCTCCTACGCCAATGTACTTCACCGGAATATCCAGTTCAGACTGGATGGCAACTGCAATACCTCCCTTGGCAGTTCCGTCCAGCTTGGTAAGGATAATACCGCTGACATTTGCGACCTCCGCAAATTGTCTCGCCTGTGCAAGGGCATTCTGTCCGGTGGTACCATCCAGCACTACCAATGTCTCCAGATATGCATCCGGATACTCCCTCTCCAGGATCCTGTAAATCTTGCGGAGTTCTTCCATAAGGTTCTTTTTATTATGAAGACGTCCTGCTGTATCGCAGAGAAGTACGTCTGCATTTCTTGCTTTGGCTGCTGCCACCGCATCATAGATAACAGATGCAGGATCTGCTCCCGCCTGTCCGCCGATGATCTCCACACCTGCACGGTTCGCCCACTCAGTAAGCTGCTCTCCTGCTGCTGCGCGGAAAGTATCGGCTGCTGCAAGGATAACCTTCTTGCCCTGGTCTTTTAATTTTCCTGCAAGCTTTCCTACTGAAGTGGTTTTTCCGACACCATTGACACCGATCACCAAAACTACGGATCTGCGGTTCTCAAATTCATACTCTGTGCTGTCCACACGCATCTGATCCTTGATCTCATTGATCAGAAGCTGTTTACATTCCATCGGTTCCTTAATATGACGTTCGGAAACTTCTTTCTTTAAATTCTCAATAATAGAAGTGGTCGCATTGATCCCGATATCACCCATGATCAGAATCTCTTCCAGCTCTTCATAAAAATCTTCATCAATACTGGAAAAACCACTGAAAATATTGTCAAATCCGGCTACGATATTGTCTCTGGTCTTTGCCAGTCCACTGACTAATCGTTTAAAAAAACCTTTCTTTTCTTCTGCCATGTGAAACTCCTCCTGTTACTGGGTAAGCTGATTCTCCACCAGATCGACGGAAACCAGTGTGGATACCCCTTTTTCCTGCATGGTAATACCATAAAGCCGGTCTGCGGCGTTCATAGTTCCACGTCTATGGGTTATTATAATAAATTGTGTGTTTTTCGTCAACTTCTGTAAATATCCGGCAAATCGCCCAACATTGGAATCGTCCAGCGCTGCCTCGATCTCATCCAGCAGACAAAACGGTGACGGCTTCAGATTCTGGATCGCGAAAAGAAGTGCGATAGCTGTCAGAGCTTTTTCCCCGCCGGAAAGCTGCATCATATTCTGCAGTTTCTTTCCCGGCGGCTGGGAAATGATCTTAATTCCTGCCTCCAGGATATCTGCCTCTTCATCCAGCTCCAGAGTTCCTTTTCCGCCTCCGAACAATTCCTTAAATGCCTTGTCAAATTCCTTCTGGATCTCGCCGAATTTCTCAGAAAACTGTTTCCGCATTCCCTCATCCAGCTCCTGAATGATCTGTTCCAGAGTTTTCTCCGCTGTGACCAGATCCTCATACTGGCCGGACAGAAAGGTGTGTCTTTCCAGAAGTTCCTTATAATCCTCAATAGCATTTACATTTACAGGTCCCAGCTTTCTGATATCATCTTTAATCTGAGCTGCCTGTCGCTTCATCTGCGAAAGATCAGTAAGTTCCTCTTTTCTGTAGGAAACAGCATTATTGGGAGTGATCTCATACTCGGACCACATATAGGCAATCCGCTCTTCCCTGTTCTCCTCCAGCTTGTCCATCTGTCCCTGCAGACGGTAACATTCCTTATCCAGAAGTCCGATCTGACCGGACAGATAATCTCTTTTCTCAAAAAAATCTTTATGCTGAGAAGTTCTGCTCTCTTTCTCCTTCTGCAGATTTTTCAGCTGCATCTGTGCCTGTTCTTCATGAAGGACAGACTCTTCCGACTCTTTTTTCAGCTGGGTGATCATCTCCTGCTTCTTTTCCATCTCTTCACTGCTGTGAGCAAGAGACTGATAAATATCCTCTTTCTCAGTCATAAAAGCTGTGATTTCTGCTTTCAGACGGCTCAGGTTTTCCTGGCCAAATTTCTCTTTCTGTTCAAGAGCGGATGACTGAAGACGGATTTCTTCTAACTCCCGGGTGATTTTCTTCTCTTCTTCTTTCCATTCATCCAGTTCTGACTGCTTTGCCTCAATAAAACTCTCCAGTTCTTTCTCATCCTGCTTTGAATTCTCCAGTTCCCTGGCAATCCGGTCATGATCCTGCCGGATTTCCATGACCTGGCGTTTGATCTCTGCCTGATCTCTGTTGATCTGCGCATATCCGCTTCGGATCTCCTCAGCTTTCTTTTCCTGCTGTTTGATATCCATTCTGGCAGTATTCTGTTCTATATATTTCTGACGGAGTTTTTCCTGAAATCCTGCAATGGCATCACGAAGCCTGTTTCTCTGATTTTTATTTTCTTCAACAGCATTCTGCATTTCGGTCAGATTCTGCTTCAGCTGATTTACTTTTGTTTCCAGTTCCTCTATTTCACGCCGTCTTCCAAGCAGATTGCTGTTGTTTCTGAAGGCACCGCCGGTCATGGAACCTCCCGGGTTTAAGGATTCACCCTCTGTTGTGACCATTCTCAGACTGTGTCTGTATTTTTTTCCTATTGCAATGGCATGATCAATGTTATCAACTACCAGCACTCTTCCAAGAAGGAATTTCGTGATCTGCTGATACTGAGAAGCTACGGACACCAGTTCGCTGGCAATCCCCACAACGCCCGGCTCTTTCAGTGCTTCTTTCGGTGTAAACTCACCTCTGGGACTTATGCTGCTCATGGGAAGAAAGGTCGCACGTCCATAACGATTCTTTTTCAGAAATTCGATCATGGTTTTGGCAGTCTGCTCATTATCTGTAACAATATTCTGAATGCTCCCACCAAGAGCTGTCTCGATAGCGATCTCATAATCTTTGTTTACCTGGATCAGATCTGCGACAACACCCTGGATTCCCGGAACACGTTCTTTTTGTTCCATAACTCTCCGGATACTGTTTCCGTATCCATCATAACGCTCCGCGATATTTCTGAGAGAATCCAGCCGGGATGCCTCTCTGTGATAGGCTGTCTGTTCTGCTTCCAGCTTTGTGCTCTGTTCCTTCAGCTTTTCCTGAATCTTCATCACACTCAGATTCAGATGTTCACATTCCTCATTGGCATTTTCAATCTGGGATGTAATCTCATCATACTGTTTCCGGGCTGTAGTCAGAATGGTCTGCTGCTCTTCCTCTTCACTCTTCAGTCTGAGAATACGCTGGCTGATCTCTGCCTTACGGATTTCTGCCTGTTCCATCATTGCATCAAATCTCTGGGCTTTACCCTTGACATTGGCGCGGCTGTTCAGAATTTCAATGATCTCATTTTTGCCATTCTCCACTTCGAGAGTACAGGCTTCCATATTCTCCTGCGCTGTCCTTAATTTCTCTTCTTCCTCAGAAAGTTTCTTACGGACAGCCTTTAACTGTGCATAAATATCCGTTTTTTCTTCTTCAAGTTTCTTCTTTGAATCTGTTCTTACTGAAAGTTCAGCCTCAATAGTCTGGATACGTCCCTTATAATGCTCTTCATTCTGTGCCCCTGCCAGTATCTGCTCATTTAATACATTGATCTGGCCTTCCAGCTGTTGTTTACGGATTGCCTGCTCCTGACCGGAAATGCGAAGTGCATCCATTTTGGAATTTAAATCTTCCAGTTCCTGTTCCAGACGTTCATATTCCACCTTGGTCCGGTCATAGGAACTCTGGGTATCCTTCAGCTGATTCTGCGCAATTATGTTCTTCTCTTCCAGTTCCTTGAGTTCTTTGGCTGCAGCAGCATACTCCATCAGGAACATATTCACATCCAGTTCCTTAAGCGTCTCTCTTTTGGAAAGATAAACTCTTGCTGTCTCTGACTGTTTCTCCAGTGGTTCCAGCTGTCTGGTAAGCTCCGAGAGGATATCTGTCACTCTGACCAGGTTCTGGCGTTCTTCCTCCAGTTTTTTGATCGTGGTATTCTTTCTTCTTTTAAATTTAACAATACCTGCTGCCTCATCAAAAAGCTCTCTTCTCTCTTCCGGTTTACCGCTTAGGATCCTGTCGATCTGTCCCTGTCCGATAATGGAATATCCTTCTTTACCGATACCTGTATCATAAAACATCTCATTGATATCTTTCAGTCTGCAGGCACTTCCGTTGATCTTATATTCACTCTCTCCTGAACGGTAAAGCCTTCTGGTAACTGTAACCTCGTTAAAATCAACCGGAAGCTTATGGTCTGAATTATCCAGTGTGATCGCCACCGATGCATAACCCAGGGGTTTTCTTGTTTCTGTACCGGAGAAAATAACATCCTGCATATTTCCTCCTCGCAGAGACCTGGCACTCTGTTCACCCAGCACCCATCTCACCGCATCACCGACATTACTCTTTCCACTTCCGTTCGGACCTACAATACCGGTGATCCCGTTATGAAATTCAAAATTGATCTTCTGGGCAAAAGACTTAAATCCCTGTACCTCTATATTCTTTAAATACATAATTCTCCTGTTTATTTTCTGAGTACACGAATCGCCTGGTATGCTGCGGCCTGTTCTGCTGCTTTCTTTGTATGACCGCTTCCCTGTCCCATCACTTTTCCGTTTACTCTTGCCTCCACAGTAAAGTTTTTGTTATGATCCGGGCCTTCTTCTTTTGTCAGAATATATTCCACCGGCTGTGTTCCGTTTTCCTGCACGATTTCCTGCAGGATGGTCTTGCTATCATAAAAGAGCTGTTTGTGTTCAATATCATTCAGGATAAAATTCAGCACAAACTCCTTTGCATTAGCAAAACCACCATCCAGATAGATAGCTCCCAGTAAAGCCTCTGTTGCATCAGAGACGATAGAATCCCTGTTTCTTCCGCCTGTCATATCCTCGCCCTTTCCAAGCAACAGAAACTGCGGCAGTCCGAATTCTCTTGCACAATAGGCAAGGCTTGGCTCACACACCAGGCTGGCTCTCTTCTTTGTCAGCTCTCCCTCCGGTATCTGGGTAAATCTTGCATACAGATAATCACTGCTGATCAGCTCCAGCACAGCATCTCCCAGAAACTCCAGTCTCTCATTGCTGCCCAGCTTCCCCAACTTCTTCTCATTTGCATAGGAACTGTGAGTCAGTGCCTGTGTAAGATAATGTTTATTTTTAAAATGATATCCTATGATTTCTTCTAATTCTTCTGTCTTTCTATTCATTCCTCTAACCCTCTCCATATGCGCAGGGCTGTCATCTGACAACCCTGCGACATCATTTTTTGCAACTGCTCAGTGCGCCTGTATTATGCTCCTGTCAAATTTCAAACTGCCGGACAGTTACATTTTTATTTAATTGTCCGAATTGCTTCAACAGCATCACCAACTGTCTGAATCTGTTCGACAGATTCATTATCCAGCTCAATGTCATACTCCTCTTCAATCCCCATAATAATCTGAAAAATATCAAGAGAATCTGCACCAAGATCATCTACAAATGTAGTGTCTTCTGTAATAGAATCTGCATCAATATTCAGAACCTCTGCTATGATAGCTTTTATTTTCTCCAGTTCCATCTTCAATCCTCCTTCCTGTTTTTGTTTCTGTTCCTGTTCTACTCTATTCTGCTCCGGACTTCAGTACTTCCTGATCCTCCAGGATACGCTCTGCGATCTTCTCGTTGATCTTCTCCTGTTTAAACTGTACACACTGGAAAATACCATGTTTGATCTCAATGGCTTTGGCACTTCCATGCGTCTTTACCACAAGTCCTTTAAGCCCCAGAAGCGGTGCTCCGCCATATTCCGTTGCATCAAAGGATTTCAGAGTTTCTTTCAGTGCAGGCTTTACCAGAAGTGCACCGATCTTACTTCTTGTGCTGGTCATCATTCCTTCTTTGATCTTCTGGACCAGGGCAGAACCAACTCCCTCATATAATTTAAGGATCACATTTCCCACAAATGCTTCGCATACGACCACATCCGCATATCCTGCCGGGATATCTCTGGCTTCTATACTTCCGATGAAATTAATGCTTTTGCATTCTTTCAGAAGGGGGAAAGTTTCTTTTACAAGTGCATTTCCCTTCTCCTCTTCCGCCCCGTTATTTACAATGGCAACTTTTGGATTTTTAATACCGACTACGTTCTCCATATAAATAGAGCCCATCTTCGCAAACTGCACCAGATGCGATGGACGTGCATCCACATTGGCACCACAGTCGATCAGAAGGGAAACACCCTTCGTGGTAGGGATCAACGGTGCAAGAGGCGGCCTCTCCACACCTTTACTTCTGCCTACCAGTACCTGTCCGCCAACAAGAACAGCTCCTGTACTTCCTGATGAAACAAAGGCATCTGCCTCCTGTTTCTTAACCATATTCAAACCTACTACGATTGATGAATCTTTTTTCTTACGGATCGCAAAAACAGGGGGTTCTGCTGTCTCGATCACCTGGGATGCATTGACAACCTGGATCTGGTTCTTCGGATATCCGGAATATTTCGCCAGTTCCTTATCTATCACTTCCTGTTTTCCTGTAAGAATTACTTTTATGTCCTGTCTCTCTGTTACAGCTTCCACTGCAGCTCTGACAGGTTCTGCCGGGGCATTATCCCCGCCCATTGCGTCCACTACAACTCTGACCTGTTCTGCCATATTTTTATATCTCCTGTTCACTTACTGTTCACTTACAGATGTCAGAATCAAAAGATATTTTCTGTTACTGACCCGGCATCCGCAAATTGCCCCGCTGCAAAGCAGCTCCTGCAATCTTCCATAATCTGTATCATACTAAAGAACCCTCTGCAAAGTCAATAGCATCTGAAAAAAATCACTTTTCACTTTTTTGTGCCTCGATTCGCTCCGCCAGATCATTCAGATAAACCCACCTGTCCATCTTCTCATCCAGATCTGCCTGTGCCTTCTCCTTCTGCTCCATGATCTCACGAAGCTTCACAGAATTGGTGGCATTGGCCTCCATATCCTTATCCAGCTTCTCCAGCAGTTCCTCCAGCGCTGCAATATCATCATCGATAGTTTCAAATTCCCTCTGCTCTTTATAGGTAAATTTCAGCTTCTGGGGACGATTCTGTTTCCAGTCTGCCTGAGCCGACTTCTTCTTTTCCGCACCAACTGCAGTGCTCTGTCCTTCAGATACTGCCCCGCCTTTTCTCGCCAGCGCCTCTGTATAATCCGTATATCCGCCCTCATACTGGGTCAGATGTCCATTCCCCTCAAAAGCAAAAATCCTGTCCACAATATTATCCAGAAAATACCTGTCATGAGACACTGCGATCACAATCCCTGCAAAAGAATCCAGATAATCCTCCAGAATGGTCAGTGTAGGAATATCCAGATCATTACTTGGCTCATCCAGAAGAAGCACATTCGGCGCCTCCATCAGAACCTTCAGCAGATACAGACGCCTCTTCTCACCACCTGACAATTTGGCAATGGGTGCATACTGCATGGCAGAATCAAAGAGAAACCTCTCCAGCATCATTGTTGCGGAAATCTTCCCGTCTCTGGTCGGAATATACTCTGCCACGTCGCGGATATAATCGATCACACGCTGATTGGTATCCATATCCGGCACTTCCTGTGCAAAATACCCTATGCGGATGGTTTCTCCAATTTCCACTTCTCCTGCATCCGGCTGTACCATCCCATCAATAATCTTGATGAGTGTTGACTTTCCGCACCCATTAGGACCAATAATCCCAAGACGCTGATTGCGCAGCACAATATAATTAAAATCATCCAGGATCTTCTTCTCACCAAAACTCTTGCTGATATGGTGAAGTTCGATCGTCTTCTTTCCCATACGTGTCTCAACAGAATCCAGCTCCACATTCGCATCCCGCACCGGAGCCTTTCCGTTCTTCAGTGCCTCCAGGCGTTCCAGACGTGCCCGCTGCTTGGTACTTCTGGCTCTGCATCCACGCTTTGCCCACTCCAGTTCCATGCGGAGTACGCTCTGTCTCTTCCTCTCACTGGCAAGCTCCATCTCCTCACGCTCTGCCTTCAGTTCCAGAAACTTCGAGTAATTAGCCTCATAAGCATAAAGGCCGCCATGGGAAATCTCCAGAATCTTATTAGTAACCCTGTCGAGAAAATATCTGTCATGAGTAACCATAATCACAACGCCCTTAAAACTTCTCAGAAAGTCCTCCAGCCAGGTCACCATCTCATTATCCAGATGGTTGGTGGGCTCATCCAGAAGCAGCACATCACAGGGATTCACCAGAGTCCTTGCCAGTGCCACCCTTTTCTTCTGTCCCCCGGATAAATGATCAATCTTCTCCTCATGGTCTGTAATTCCCAGCTTATTCAGAACATTCCTTGCCTCGCTCTCAGTACTCCAGTCCTTCTGCCACTTTCCTTCTGCCACATAATCCAGGACAGAAGCTCCCTGCGGAAACTCCGGCATCTGCGGAAGATACGTGATTCTCAGGCCATTTTGAGTGATCACCTGCCCCTCATCCGGCTCCTCCAGACCGCCGATGATCTTCAGAATCGTAGACTTCCCAGTCCCATTAATCCCGATGATCCCAATCTTATCTCCCTGATGCACCCCGTAGGAAACATCATCCAGCACCACCTTCTCACCAAACACCTTGGAAACATGCTCTATATTCAGAATATTCATAAATTCAAACCTCTCTCGTAATTTTCGCTTCCTGTCTGTTTCTGCTCATCTGTAACACTTCCACAAAAACTATAGAATTCGCTCCTCATTATACCATCTTCCCAGCCATTCTAAAACCCCCGGCACAGAAAAAACACTCCCCTCCGAATAAATCTATCCGAAGAGGAGTATCCTCAAAATCACATATTTTTGTTCCTGAAAAAGAATTGCTTAGTTCATCTCAGTTCCATTCTCAACTGCATACTTCAGTCCCTGCACAGCAACCGCCAGCGTAGCTTCCTCTACAGTAGCGCTTCCAAGATCACCCATATCCAGTGTCAGTGTATCATCATCATTCACTGCCACGCCAAAAGTAAGTGCCATCTCAGAAACTTCATCAGTAATCGTCACAGTACCGTTCTCTTCATCAAAAGTACCTTCGCCAACAAAGCTTACATAGTTATCATCCTGATCGATCACAAGTACTGAGCAGAAAGTTCCATCCTCATTAGCTGCATAAATAAAAGTCTCACCTGCTTCTGTCTCACCGGAATAACACTCTGTCAGGATATCACCCATATCCTGATAAGTCTGATTATAATCCGCCTCATCTCCGTCTGCCTGGTAAGGCTCCAGAGTTGCAGTCAGTTCCAGATTCTCCTCATCATAAAGCTCCAGAAGATTCTCTTCCTCATTTACCTGTACCAGATAAGCTACCATATTTTCATCATCATACGTGCCGTCATCATTTGCAAACTGCATTGCCAGAGCTGTATACTCTCCATCTGAGCTCAGAGCATATACGCCTAAAACATCCTGTTCTTCATCCTTCCACTGACCAAAAAATGAATTATCTTTGTAGAATCCGTAGATATCTCCTGCGCTGTCCTTCCAGAGTCCCAACATCGCCTCAGACACATCTGCAACATCTCCGTCTGCATCTTCTTCCGCTGCTGCATCATCTGTTGCCCATACCGGAACAACCATAGAACTCACCATAGCTGCTACACAGAAACCTGCCATTAATTTTTTCCAGTTCTTCATATTTTTTACCACCCTTCTTTAAAATGTAAGTCTTTTACTGGATTTCCATGATCTTACTATAAAAAATTTTGACATCATTTTCAAGATACATGGGATTAAATGACATTTTCCATGAAATATGGTGTTACTGTTCACTGGTAATATCCCGCAAGGTGTAAACAGTAACCAACACATCGTTACTGTTCACTCCGTTCACAGTAACGTAGCCAAAATTCATTCCAGATTGCCTGCGGCAATGGAATTTTGGCTTGTATGTCTCGGGATTTTGGCATATTCATGCCAAAACACCTCGCGGGATAGTGGTGTGTGAACAGTAACAACACATCACGTAATTGTCAGGATATTGTCCTCTTAGCCTTGAATAATTTTCCGGAATAGTCTAAAATACAAATTGCATTTTTATTTACTATAGTAATTCCAGGAGGTACTCCTTTTGAAGATTGCAATCCTTGATGATTCAAAAGAAGATCTGCGGCAGATAAAATCTGTTATTTCTTCTTACTATGAATCCCTAAATACATCTGCAGACATCCGTCTGTATTCCAGCGCAGAGTCCTTTTTTGCAAAATATTCTCCGGGTTTTTACGACCTGATCATTATGGATATTTACATGGGCACCATGACCGGTATGGATGCAGCCAGAAAATTACGCGATGCAAAAGACACTGCAGCTCTGATCTTCATCACAAGCAGTGATGCCTATGCTGTGGAAAGCTACGATGTCCAGGCATCCTACTATCTGATGAAACCCTTTGATCCGGAAAAATTGTGCCGTATCCTTTCTACGATCCAGCTCAGACAGTCACAGAATTCCAGATACATCGAACTGATTTCTGACCGAACTCCTGTAAAGATTCCGGTACGCAGCATTCTCTATGTGGATACTTACCGCAACGCCATTCAGGTACATACAACCGATGCCGGTATCATACGATCTTACATGACTTTCCAGAAATTTGAGGAGATTCTTGACGGAATGAAATGCTTTCTTTCCTGCTACAGGGGCTGCATCGTAAATATGGATCATATCGAAGAGATCACCGGGGAAGGATTTCTCATGGACAGCAAGGAACTTGTCACTGTACGCAAACGCGGCTCCAATGCCATAAAAAAAGCATATCTGGAATACTTATTTTCATCAGATTCCGATAAATAATCATCTTACAATAAGTATTCCTGATATACCCCTTATACTTCTGCCGCTATTTTTACAGGCAGGAAAATATTAACTTTAAATACACCATCTTCTGTACAGAAGGTCACATACCCCCCGGCTTTCTGTACTACCTCTGTCACAGATGCAGTCCCTATCCCGAAACCTCCATGTTTTGTCGAATAAAATCTGTCTTCTTTTCTCTGGATTTCATTTGTGTACGTATTGGAAATTTCTATCAGCAGTTTTTTATTCTTAATCTTTGTAAGGATCTTTACATAAGGATTCTTTTCCTACGACTGTTCTGCCACTGCATCCACAGCATTCTCCAGAAGATTCCCGTAAATCTTGCATAAATCAGTATCTGAAATGCTGATATTTTCCGGAAGCATCATATCATGTTCAAGTAAAATCCCTCTCTGCTTCAGTTCACCGGCATAGAAATGGATGACCGCATCTACTGCCATATTTCTGCAATAACAGACTGTTTTTTCCTCTTTTGTCATAACAGAAGCATACTCCTGCAGATACTTCATCAGTTCTTCATATTTTTCCTGCTGTGCATAAGCCATGACCGCGCGGAGATGATGACGCATATCATGGCGCATTTTGCTGATCTCATCCATCTTCTGTGTAAGCTCTTCATAATGCTGTTTCTGCATCAGAAGCTTCTGCTCCATCTGACGGCTGTATTCCCCATAGGTTAACTGGAATCTGTAGGCATTGGCAAGTTCTATCCACAAAGTCAGGCCCACACAGAAAACAAGCACTGCGGCTCCAAATTCCGTAAACCATCCTCCTACGATCGGCTCATATGCTTTCCATATTCTGTCTGCTGCCAGAGATGAAGCATAGGCAGTAATTCCCACCAGAAGAACACTGCTGTATTTCTGCTGTATATCCTTCACACTCCTGAACATCAGATAAAACGCAGAAAACCATTTCATAACTTCCGTAATCCCGGAAACCAGATAGAGTCCGCCTGCTGACTGAATCCCGGAACAGAACAATTCTGCCGCAAAAATCAAAACACCTGCCGCCGCAAGGATAACTGCCAGAATTTCCGGAAAACGTCCTTCATCACAAAGGATTTTCTGCTGCACAACCACAACACATGCAAACATCAGATAATAAAATAAAGCTTCCAGTCCATAAGCCGGCTGTACTTTTACAGGGACAAATGCATGGAGAACAGGATAGGAACTGCACCCCATAACGCAGATACAAAGCAGGGCAAAAAAACAGAACTCAGCTTTTTTTGTACGCACAAACATATAAACTGCAAAAAGGAAAACACAAAATGTAAGCGCCAGATACACTGCATCACCGACAATCGACAGACCTCTAATCAGATTCACCTGTAAAGGCAGACCAAATACCGGCACAAACTGAATACCCGATGATACTGAATGCCGGTCTGTCACAGCAAGCATAATCTCCGTATTTCCTTTTCCCTCAAATGTAAAGACTCTGTTCTGAATCTGTTCTTTATAATTTTCCGGATCCGGATTTCCAACCTGTCCGACCAGATTTCCATTTACGTACAGATTATAGGAAGAAAATACTTCCACAAGACCTATGGCATATCTCTTTTCCTTCTCAGGAAGCACCAGTGTCATCCGATATGTCCCGCTTCCAAAGGGAGATTTATCTTTATCGCCCAGATCCATACCACCGTATTCACCTATAGAAATATATCTGCTGTAGTACTCTCCTTTATGTTTTTCGAGTTCCCCGGGGGTCAACAGCAGATCCGGATAATATTCCCACTCTCCGGTAAGATAATGCAGAGGATCATCCTCGCGTACATAAAGAATACCCTGTATTGCCTGGTCACCCCTGGCCGTATACTTATTATCAACGTAATAAAGCAAAAAGAACACACCCATGGACAGGACAAACACAACTATTACAAGTATCAATGAATATTTCCGTTTTTTCTTCATTGCTGCCACCTCCTTTTGTCCACAGGTGTATTCTTATTCTATCTGTTTCTTCTGTTATTTCGCTTTCTTCTCAATATCAGGAACAAGATCACTCCAACTGCCGCAATGCTTAACAATCCACAGATTTCACCTGTAAAATCAATTCTTTTTATTAATTTTACAGCTTCCTTTTTCTGCTTTTCTGGCAGTCCTTCTGTAGTCACCTCTTCTGTTATAACGCCATCCAAGATCGCTTCTGTGTCTTCATCGGCATCTGATACCGAAGATTCTGTCAAATTTGTCTCTGTTTTATCTGTCTGTCCACCGGCAGGATCATCTGAAAGAAAATAATCTCCTGTCTTTTCTATCTCAACCCGCAAAATCTTCTGTTTGTCCTGCCAGGTTACCGCACACAAATTTCCCTGTGCATCCACAACTGTCACAGTCTCCGGAGATGAAATTTCTCCAAATACAGAAGTCTGAAATTCCACTGTACTTCCCGGAATCTCCGTTACTTCCTCTCCTCTTACAAAAATTCTCAGGGAAAAAGCAGATTCTGCAGTTTTCTCTATCCTCATCTGGATTTCATCATTCGCTGCCACTTTCCAGGTATTTATCGTCTCAGGCAGGATCGTCACAGAAATTCCCTGCTTTTCAAATCTGACGCTGCCATTTTGCTGTAACATCAGAAGCAGTCTCTGACCGCTGACTGCTGTGACAGTATCCGTACTCAACTCAGTTACTATACTATCTGCAGCATCAAAATCCGATACTGTTGCGGAACCGGTCGCTTTTGTCTCTCCTGCTGAAGCTTTCTGACCGGAGTTTCTGCTATTATCCGAAGTTTCGCCGGAACTTTCTTCATAATTATTCTCTTTAGTGTCCGGAGATTCCATTCCTTCTACGGAAGGCACCGGCGTAACCGTCTGTCCTGGGGCCTTCTGCACAATAGCCGGAAGATTTTTCTCATCCCTGTCCGAAAAGTTTCTCTCATGCCAGTACTCATTTACAATAAATTCATCATTATATGAAAAAGAATAAATCCCTGTACTCCCTGTTTCATAAACAGCACAGATATCGTAATTATTTCCTTTTTTCAATATTTCCCGGCAGTAAAGCTGTATCCCTTTGGATGTTACTTCCGCCAGTTCTCTGTCCAGCTTCTGATAACTCCCTTTATTCTTACGTATATAAACCTGTACATTTTGAAGTTCTTCTGCTGAAAAGCCTGCCATAAGCATCGGAAACTCTACCAGATCCACTACAGGCATACTGTAAGTATCAATCTGCGGATTCCCCCTTTCCTGTACGGAAAGATAGGCATATGCCTTTGGCAGTGCCAGATTCTCAGATAACTGATATCCTTCCGGCATCACAAATGTACCTGTAAGTTTATAGACGCCCTGTTTCGTAAGATCTACCTGACTCATATCCCAGGAAGACTCCAGAATAATCTCAGGGTTTTCTGCTGTATTCTCGAATTTCTCAGCAGTGCTGACGCGAAGTCTGACACTTTCTTTCAGATCTTCTTCTATTTTTCTCAGACTGCTTCCGATTTCTACTGCATAAGCAGCACATCTGCTCAGATATTTCTCATCTTTTGCATTATAAGAACGAATACGTTTTGCAGGGCTTCCCGTATTTCCAAGCTGACTGTACTGATAACTGTATACTTTAAGGCTGCCATCCTTTTGATACCGAAAGCGCAGAGTACCGGTCTGTCTCTGTCCATCGCCATAAACTACCATCAACGAATACGTATTTCCCACAACCATACTCTGATTGGAGACATACAGACCATCCTCGCTGCAAAGGGCAAACCCTTCCTCTGTAAGATTCATCCACTGCCCGTTATCCTTTTTCAGATAAGCTTCCATAGAATCTGCATCTTCTCTTTCCAACCATGGAAAAATATAGAGTCCGGCTGCTGTCAGCCTGTAATAAGTATTGATCTCCGGCCTTCCCGGATACTGAATCGAAACTGTGGTCTGCACCTGCGGACTATTGATTTCCCCGAGATCATATCCCCGGGGCAGTTTCAATGTTCCCTTTACAGTATAAACACCCGGAAGCTCCATATTGACAGCAGAAACATCCCACAGAACCGGAATATGCAGGGTATCTGAATCTGTATAAACAGTATAGGTTATCTCTGACAGCTTATCACAAATGACTTCACTGCTTTTATTTATCTCCACTGCCACAGCAGGAATATCTTTGGGCGCAGTCACGTGGCTGACCGTATTTTCCTGCCCTCTGATGACCGTCGTTTTTTTTATGATAAGCATCCCGGACAGACAGATACCTATCATCAAGATCAAAAATATACGCTTTTCTTTTCTCATAGTATTCTCCATCACTATGACACCAGGAATCGTCACCTGTCTGTCACCTGTCTGACATCTGTCTTTAGCTTACCTTATTTTCCTGATTTCATCAACAGACATAGGATAAACTGCATTTTTTCATGAAAAATGGCGTTACTGTTTCTGTCTCCGGAAGTGCTCTGCCTTTTCCTTTCCGGGGAATTTCATGAAATAGTATACAACAAACAGCACCGCCGTAATACTCCATGAAACCGGATAACTGAGCATGATCGTATTGATTCCCGGATACATCTGTCCTGCTGTAAAAAGCCACAGGATTCTCAAAGAACACACACCGCCACAGGTAAGGAGCATAGGCACCAGAACCTTTCCGGTACCCCTCAGTGCCCCGGACAGAATCCCTATGATCACATAAATGAAATAGGACGGCAGTAAAAAACGACTCATATGAACACCATGGACAATCACTGCGCTGTCTGTGGTAAACAGACGATAAATCCAGGGAGCAAATGAATACATCAAAATGATCATCACCGCAGAACTGACCATACTCATGACCATGCAGACACTCACACTCTTTCGCATACGGTGATATTTGCCGGCTCCGAAATTCTGTCCCACAAAGGTAGTAATGGAAATTGCGAACGCATTGATCACCATCCAGAAAATAGCATCGATTTTCCCAAGAGTTCCCCATGCCGCCACTGTGTCAGTTCCCAGATTATTTACAAATACCTGTATCACAATATTGGAAATATTATACATTACAGATTCCAGACCTGCCGGAATACCGATTCTCAGAACTGAAAACAGCATTCTTCTGTCAAAACGGATCTGATTGATCTTCAGCACATATATCTCTCTGGTTTTCAGAAGCATTACTGTTACGATCAGCGCACTGATCACCTGAGAAGTAACTGTAGCAACAGCTACTCCTGTCACACCCATGCTAAACGCAACCACAAACAGCAGATCAAGAATAATGTTCAGCACACAGGTAATGATCAGAACATACAGTGGTCTTTTGGAGTCTCCTACTGCACGCAGGATGGCTGCTCCCATATTATAAACCAGGTTAAAAACCATTCCGCCAAAATAAATATGAAGATACACTGCAGAGTCCTCTACTACATCTGCAGGTGTCTTCATAAGCAACAATGCAGGCCTGGTCAGAAAAATCCCCACTACAGTAAGAACAATTCCCGCTGCAATGGAGAATGCAAATGCTGTATGCAGTGCCTTACTCAGATTCTTCTTATCTTTTGCCCCATAAAACTGCGAGATCACAACTGCTGCCCCTGAAGAAAGCCCTACAAAAAAGCCAACGATCAGATTGGCGATCTGACTGGCAGAACCTCCAACTGCAGCAAGTGCCTGTTTTCCTACGAAACGGCCTACAACAATAGTATCCGCCGTATTATAAATCTGCTGAAAAAATGTTCCAAATACAATAGGAAAGAAAAATAACAGCAGCTGTTTCCAGATCACACCTTCTGTGATCTGATTTACCTTCTCCTTCTCATTCATTACTTTTTCCTCATCCATTATAATGTTCAGATGTATCCACTGTCTTTATCTTTATATGGATCATCTGCAGTTACTGTTCACGCTGCCCGGCAAACCGTTTCGCGCTACACAGAATTTTATAGCAATTCCGGAACATTACGGAGTAATTTCCTATAACTAACATAAAATAATACACAAAAAAGCAGGCATCCCAAACGGGAGAACCTGCCATACTTTGCAACCATTAAAAATTAGTCTTCAACTTTAATGATTTCCTTTTTGTTGTAGCTTCCGCAAGCTTTGCATACTCTGTGCGGCATCATCAGTTCGCCACATTTGCTGCATTTTACAAGGTTCGGAGCGCTCATTTTCCAGTTTGCTCTTCTCTTATCGCGTCTTGCTTTGGAAGATTTATTCTTCGGACAGATGGACATTATGTTACACCTCCTTAAATTTACTAAATATATCACTGATAGCTGCCATACGGGGATCCTTAGGTTCCTCGACGCATCCACAGGGACCGTCATTGAGGTTTTTCCCGCACTGGCTACAGATTCCTTTGCAGTCTTCTCTACATAAAACCTTCAAAGGCCAGCTCATCAGTACCTCAAGATAGACCAGCTGGTCCACATCCAGGTCCATACCTGTGAGATAAGAACTTTCGTCCAGATCATTCACACGGTCTTCATCCGTAAGCTTCATATCAAGTTTTCGCTCAATCTCCAAAGGAATCTCTGTTGAAACCTCTTCCAGACATCTGTCACAGGGAATACCTACGGTAATCTTACCCGTTCCTCTGATTTCAAGATTTCTGTCACCTGTATTCGTGATCGTAAGCTCTATGGGTTCTTTTGCAAGTACCGGAAAGCTTCCTGACTGAAAGGTGATCGTATCCATTCCAAACTCTGTAGTCTTCTGAATACGCATTCCTTCACTGGATGAAATATCTGATAAATGTATCTGCATACTTTTCTCCTATCCACACTTGTTTTATTATACATACCGCCTCTGCTTTTGTCAACGATAAATTAGAAAAATTTCACATTTTGTCAAGTAATATTCCTTTACGAAGTATTTTATCATCCGGCGGCATTATTATCAGGTAATTTCCATATGCCTTACGGGCACAAAGAAGGGTGCTCCTGACAGATGCACCCTTCCCTTCTATATAAATATAACTTTTATCCAGTTATATTTCTCTCGTTTGGACACAAAACAGACACTTTATTATCTGTGAAAATTAAACCAGAGCTACTGTCTCTCTGCAGATTGCAAGTTCTTCGTTTGTAGGAATTACAGCAACTTTAACTTTGGAATCCGGTGTAGAGATAACGATCTCTTCTCCGCGAACTCCATTAGCTTCTTTGTCAAGTGTAACTCCAAGGTATCCAAGATAGCTTACAACCTTCTCACGTACAGGAATAGCATTCTCGCCGATACCTGCTGTAAATACGATGGCATCTACACCGTTCATAGCTGCAACATATCCGCCAACGAATTTAGCGATACCATAGCAGAGAACATCGATTGCGTTAGCTGCATCTTCGTTTCCGCTCTGAGCTGCATCGTTCAGGTCACGGAAGTCACTGGATAATCCGCCGGATAATCCAAGAAGACCGGATTTCTTATTGAGAACATTCATCATACCTGCGATGTCAAGGTTCTCTTTCTTAGCAATGAATTCCATGATAGCAGGATCAATGTTACCGGAACGTGTTCCCATAACAACACCTTCAAGTGGAGTAAGACCCATTGTTGTATCAACACACTCACCGTTTACAACAGCACTGATGGAAGAACCGTTTCCAAGGTGGCAGACAATAACTTTGGAGTTATCTTTGTCAAGGCCAAGGAATTCAACAGCACGTTTGGAAACAAAGCTGTGGGATGTTCCGTGGAAACCATATCTTCTTACTTTGTAGTTCTTGTAATATTCGATCGGAAGACCATAGAGATATGCTTTTGCAGGCATTGTCTGATGGAAAGCTGTATCGAATACTGCTACCTGAGGTACACCCGGCATAAGCTCGGAGCATACACGGATACCGATCAGGTTTGCAGGGTTATGAAGTGGTGCAAGGTCATTGCATTCTTCTACTGCTGAGATTACTTCATCTGTGATCACTACAGATTTGGCAAATTTCTCACCACCATGTACAACACGATGTCCAACAGCATTTACTTCTTTCAGGCTTCCGATTGCGCCTGTTTTATCATTTGTGAGTGCATCCAGTACCATCTGGATTGCTTCTTTATGTGTAGGCATTGCAGCTTCTGTGATTTCTTTGTCACAGCCTGTTTTCTGATATACTAATCTTCCATCGATACCAATTCTCTCGCAGAGACCTTTTGCAAGAACTGCTTCTGAATCAGAGTTGATCAGCTGATATTTAAGGGATGAACTTCCACAGTTGATTACTAATACGTTCATTTTCATATTCTGCCGGCAGCAAATTTCGAATACTGTCCATAATCCTGACACAAGTCTTCGAATATTTCTGTCAGCTTTTCCTTTCATATTATAATATTATTCTCATCATTTCCAGGGAAATATGAGTAATGATATCAAAGGCATCAGAATCAGAAATATCTCCTCCGATGCCTTTAACATTATGTAGTCAATGAAATAATTCTCAGTCCGTTTTACGGTCTGACTGAAATCTTATTTATTGTCGTCAGCCTGGCACTGTACTGCTGTGATAGCTACCACACCAACGATATCGTCTGCAGAGCATCCACGGGACAGGTCATTTACAGGTTTAGCGATACCCTGGGTTACAGGTCCGTAAGCTTCTGCTTTTGCAAGACGCTGTACAAGTTTGTATCCGATGTTACCTGCATCAAGGTCTGGGAATACAAGTACGTTAGCTTTACCTGCAACTTCGCTTCCAGGAGCTTTAGAAGCGCCTACGCTTGGAACGATAGCTGCATCAAGCTGGAATTCTCCGTCAAGTGCAAGTTCCGGATTCTGCTCTTTTGCGATCTTTGTAGCTTCTACTACTTTATCTACGTCAGCATGTTTTGCACTGCCTTTAGTGGAGTGTGAAAGCATTGCAACGATTGGTTTCTCCTGAACAAGAAGTTCAAAGGATTCTGCAGAAGATGCTGCGATTGCTGCAAGCTCTTCTGAAGTCGGGTTCTGGTTCAGACCGGAATCAGCAAATACAAATGCGCCGTTTGCGCCATATTCGCAGTTCGGAACTACCATTAAGAAGAATGCGGATACAAGTTTTGTACCTGGTTTTGTTTTCAGGATCTGAAGACATGGTCTTAATGTATCAGCTGTAGAGTGACATGCACCGGATACCATACCGTCTGCATCGCCCATTTTTACCATCATTACACCATAGTACAGATACTGGTTAAGAAGAATCTCTTTAGCCTGATCCGGTGTCATGCCTTTTTTCTGTCTTAATTCTACTAACTTGTCAATATATCCCTGTGTTTTCTCTGATGTAGCAGGATCTACGATCTGTGCGCCGGAAATGTCATATCCGTCTTCAGCTGCACTCTTTTTAACAGCTTCTTCGTTACCAACAAGGATAACCTTTGCAATTCCTTCTTTTAAAATTTTCTCTGTAGCTGCCAGAGTTCTCTTATCTTCTGTCTCCGGAAGTACGATCGTTTTTACGTTTGCTTTTGCTCTCTCTTTGAGTGTGTCAATAAATCCCATGATTAAAATGGCTCCTTTCATATAGCAGTTCTGATATCACAATATCTGTATACCAGATGTCATTACCATTCACCGAATATATACAGTGAACAGTAATCTGTTTTCTGCGCTGTCTTCATTATACCTCCTGAAGCCTTGTATTTCAAGCATCTGAATGGTAGAATATGACATAAAAAAGTATTTTTTAAGATGCAATATGGTTAAAAAAAGAGAACTCTACAAAATTTCAGGAAGGAGCATCTGTGTAAATTTATGAAAACAGCAGGAATTATTGCAGAATATAATCCTTTTCACAAAGGACATGAATATCAAATCAAGTATACAAAGGAAAGGTTAAAAGCAGACTACGTTATTGTTGCCATGAGCGGAGATTATGTGCAGCGCGGCACTCCTGCTCTCATCTCCAAACACGCACGTGCAGAAATGGCTCTGCGGTGTGGTGCTGACCTTGTACTTGAAATGCCGGTATCTGTCTCTACTGCAAGTGCGGAAGCCTTCGCAATGGGAGGTGTTTCCCTGTTGGACGGTCTTGGCGTTGTTGATATGCTCTGCTTTGGAAGTGAATCCGGGGAGATCAGCGCACTGAAAGAACTGGCTGAGATCCTTGTAGAAGAACCTGAAGAATATAAAAAGCTACTGAAAAGCTTTTTAAGCGAAGGGCTGACTTTTCCGGCTGCCAGAAGTCAGGCACTGACAGAATATTTTAAGAATCCGCGCAACTTCAATGGTGACGATTTTGACGGAGTCCTTACTCCTCTGTTAAATGAAGTTACACAGATCCTGAATACACCGAATAATATTCTGGGGATCGAATACTGCAAAGCACTTCTCCGTCTGAACAGCCGGATCTGCCCTGTCACGATCCGCAGGGAAGGAATGGGCTATCATGAAACCACTGTCCCTGAGGGAAATTCCACAGTGCTTTCCCCTGATTTACAGTCACCCACTGATTTCTTTGCATCTGCAACTGCTATACGAAATCTGATTCTTCAGAATTCCCCTAATCCGGATGCCCTGACCTCCCAGATTCCGGAACCGGCTTTTCCTGTTTTCCAAAAAGCTGTGAATTCCGGTGAATTTCTCACAGAAAATTCTCTGGATTCCATTCTCTCCTACTGCCTCATGAAAGAGAATGGGAAAAGCCTTTCTTCCTACATGGATGTTTCCGAAGATCTTGCCCGAAGGATCATAAATCAGCAGAATCTTCTGTTGTCCTTTTCCCAGTCTGTATCTGTTTTAAAAACCAGAGAGCTGACTCAGACAAGGATACAGAGGGCATTGCTTCATATTATATTAAATATCCACACTGCACCCACTCAGATTCCCTTTGCCAGGGTTCTTGGTTTCCGCAAAGAAAGCAGCGAACTGCTAAGCCGGATCAAGCAGCACAGCCGAATTCCTCTTATCACCAAGCTTGCGGACGCCCAAAATCTTTTGGACAGTGAAGGTAATCAGATTTTATCTGAAACTGTTTTTTCTTCCAATTTATATGAAAAACTTCTGTGTCTGAAAACCGGCAGAAAATTCTGCCACGAGTCCCAGAAACAGCTTATTATCCTATAATTCTTGTTGTTTGGATGCACTTATGTTAAAATACAAACAGTGAGGATAAGGATATAAAATAAGGAAGGAGGAAAAGAAAAATGAAAGCTAATTCAGGTTTGAAAAAGAACAGAACAAAGATTCAGATGGTACTTACCGCCCTGGTAATCTTATCTGTTGTACGTCAGTTTTTCCTGGGAAATTACCACAATATGTTTCTGGGAATCCTGACATTGATTCTTTTTATGGTTCCCCAGTTTCTGGACAGGAAACTGAACGTCACAATACCACCGGGACTGGAAACAGTCATTCTGATCTTTATCTTTTCAGCAGAAATTCTTGGCGAAATCAATGCCTTTTATGTAAAAATCCCTATCTGGGATACCATTTTGCATACTACTAACGGTTTTCTGATGGCTGCCATCGGATTTGCACTGATTGATCTTTTTAACCGCAGTGACAGGTTTTCCATTAAAATGTCACCGTATTTTGTAGCTTTTTTTGCATTCTGTTTTTCAATGACTGTTGGTGTTATGTGGGAATTCTTTGAATTCAGCATGGACTGGTTCTTTGGAATGGATATGCAGAAGGACTGGATCGTACCGGCCATCAACTCTGTGAAGCTGAATCCTACCGGTGCAAACGTTCCCATCCATGTAGATGTTCAGTCCCTGATCGTTAACGGTGAGACCTGGGATCTGGGAGGCTATCTTGATATTGGTATTGTTGATACCATGAAAGATCTGATCGTAAACTTTATCGGTGCAGTAGTATTTTCCGTCATCGGTATTCTGTATCTGCGAAACCGCGGAAAAGGAAAGCTGGCAGCTTCTCTGATCCCGCAGGTACGCAGCAAACAGGAAGAAGAACATTCTTCCAAAGATCAGTAAGATCCACAGCTACCGAAACTGGCGCACTTTTCTGGAAATATTCTCCAATTCTTCTCTGGAAAGCTCAGGAAGTCTTTCCAGCTGATCCATAAACATGGCAAGTGTCTCTTTTCGTTGCATTTCTACCATCTGGGTGTAGAAATTAACCACTACCCCGGTGGCGATGGCAACTACAAAAAGCGAATAGATTGTCAGGAGAACGGAACACATTTTTCCAATAAAGGTAACCGCAACCACATCGCCAAATCCGGCAGTGGAGATCACCGCATAGCAATACCACAGCGCATCTCCGTATCGGTTAATGTCCGGTTCCACCAGCTGGATCACTGCTGCGATAGCAAAAATAAACGCAATAAAACCAATGATAATTTTATCTGCGCGAGTCCGTTTTAATACACTGCCTAATACTTTAATTCTTTTCATACACCTGTCCTCCAATGAAATAATCTATTATCTGAAATTAATTGAAGTATAGTATAAAACGGTTTCACTTGCAACACAAAAGCTTTGTGACATATAAAGGAGAATCCTCGTATGAAAGACAACAAAACGTTAAAAATCATCATCCTGATCACAGGAATTTTAACTGTATTATTAGGCATCTATACTCTTGTAAGACCAATGAGAACCTTTCTCTCTATCGGTTGGATCCTGGGAATCCTTCTGTTTGTAAATGGTATTGAACTTGTAGCCCTCTCTTTATCTAAAGAAAAGAAAGAAATCGGCGCATGTATCCTCGGTGTTCTCGAAGGACTTGCAGGTCTTGTTTTACTTTTCAGCGGTATCCAGAGATTCATTACAGATGTAATGGCAGCTTATATGGTCGGTGCTGTCATCCTGATCTATGGTATTTTCCAGATTGTCGGTGGCATAAAGACATACAGCACCTCTAAGGGAAAAGGAATCCTGAGCATTATCTGTGGTATTTTATCTGTCATTGTCAGTATCGTATCATTTACCCACCCTGTACTTACCATGATCTCTGCAGGATATATGATCGCATTTTCTGTTTTAATGCAGGGTATCAACATGATCGTACTTGGAATTAATTTCGGAAAGGCAGAAAGTTGACAAAAAGGTTATGGCTATATGAATAACACAAAAAGCTCCAAAAACGTATCTTTAAAAAACCAGCTTGAATTGTGGCTGTTCTGTACACTCATTGGTGCTGTTGCCGGTGCACTGGTATGGATCCTGCTGAAAATAATGGCAGTCGGAACTGAATTTCTGTGGAAATGGCTTCCCGGAAAAACCACTGTTCCCTATTATACGATTCTTATCTGTGTAGCCGGTGCGGCAATTATCGGTATTTTCCGAAAAATATTCGGAGACTATCCCGAAGATCTGGAAACTGTTATGGGAAAAGTCAGAACAGAAAAAAGATACGAATACAAAAACATGCTTGTAATGATGGTGGCAGCACTGCTGCCATTACTCATAGGAAGCAGTGTAGGTCCCGAAGCCGGACTTACCGGAATCATCGTAGGTTTATGCTACTGGGCCGGAGACAATCTGAAGTTTGCCAAACAGAATACCAGAAATTATTCGCAGATTGGTGCCGCAGTCTCCATGAGTGTGCTGTTTCACGCACCTCTGTTCGGTATTTTCGAAGTAGAAGAAAACTCCGAGGAAGATCTTGCAGCCTTAACAAAGGGTTCCAAATTATTTATTTACGGAATCGCGCTGGCTGCAGGCACTGGTATTTATGCAGGTTTATCTGCATTTTTTGGTGCAGGGCTTTCCGGATTTCCATCCTTTGATATGGTGGAAATCCAGAGAAAAGACTATCTGCTTATGATTTTGTATATTTTGTGCGGTCTTATCCTGGCATACTTCTATCAGGCAACACACAAACTGACCGGAAATATTTCCAACAGATTCCCGGCAGTTGTCAGAGAAATTTTTGCAGGTTTATGTCTTGGAATCACAGGTTCATTCTTACCTGTACTTATGTTTTCCGGAGAAGAGCAGATGGGAACACTTATGAAAACTTACACCTCCTATCTGCCACTGGCACTTATTGCTATCGCGTTTTTCAAACTTCTGCTGACAAATCTATGTATTCAGTTCGGTTTAAAGGGAGGACATTTCTTCCCTGTCATCTTTGCCGGAGTATGTATGGGATACGGCATGGCAATGCTGACCTGCGGGCCAGACGGGGGACATGTGGTATTTGGAGCTGCAATCGTTACTGCGTCACTTCTGGGCGGAATCATGAAAAAGCCACTGGCAGTAACCATGCTTCTCTTCCTCTGCTTCCCGGTTAAAATGTTTATCTGGATATTCATCGCAGCAGCGGTTGGGAGCAAACTTATCACACTCAAACCAGAGCAGGAACCTTCTGCAAATTACAGCAAGCAATAGAGTCGCTACCAGGCAAAAAGAACCATTATATCAGAAAACATGGCTGTATGCTTCAGGCAACAACTATAACTTCTGTATATAATGGTTCTTTCATTTACAATTACATGTTATTTTTATAATTACTTTTCTCCGGAAAGAAGAATACGGTCATTATCCAGCATCTTACCGGCACCTGTCTTAAACTTCTCCAGAAGTCCTTCCACTGTCAGGCCTTTCTTTTCTTCTTCATGGATATCCAGCACAATATCTCCGGAATCCATCATCAGAATACGATTTCCCAGATCAAGGGCCGACTGCATATTGTGGGTGATCATCAGACAGGTAAGCTGATGTTCCTCTACAATTCGTTTCGTAAGATTCAGTACCTTCTCTGCTGTGCCCGGGTCAAGGGCTGCTGTATGCTCATCCAGAAGCAGAAGCTTGGGCGGATTCATGGTTGCCATGAGAAGTGTCAGCGCCTGTCTCTGTCCACCGGAGAGAAGTCCTACCGGCTGAGTCATACGTTTCTCAAGTCCTATATCCAGAAGTTTCAGCTCTTCATGGAATCGCTCTTTCTCCTGTCTGGACACATGGGAAAGCCATCCGCCTTTCCCTGCTGCAAGCGCCAGATTCTCTTCTATGGTCATTCCGGGTGCAGTTCCTCTCATAGGATCCTGATACAGGCGGCCGATGGTCTTTGCACGTACATGCTGGGGCATAAAAGTAATATCCTGTCCATCCAGCATGATCACACCGGAATCTGTAAGAAAATCTCCACAGATCGCATTAAACAGAGTGGATTTACCAGCTCCATTGGAACCGATGATCGTTGCAAAATCGCCCTTCTCCAGATTCAGGGATAAATCTCTGATGGCCTGTTTCTCGTTTACCGTACCCGGATTAAAAGTCTTGGAAATATGTTCTATCTTCAGCATAAATCACTGTACTCCCTTCCTGTGAGTCATTCTTCTCTTAATCTGCGGCCACTGTTTTTTCAAATATGGACCTGAAATAGCCAGCACAACGATCACAGAAGATACCAGTTTCAGCATAAATGCCGGCATATTGAATCTCAGTGCAACGGTATATACCAGACGGAAAATAAAAGATCCAAGTACCATGCCAACAGCTCTTACGAAAATTCCACCTCTGCCAAGAATCGTACCACCGATCAGCAGGGAAGCCAACGCAATGGTAACCATTCCCTGTCCGATATTGATATCTACAGATTTCTGTGACTGAGACAGAAGACACCCGGAAAGTGCTGTGAAGGAGTTGGCAACACAGAGACCTACAATCGTAGTAAATACCGGATTAATAGATGAGGATTTTACCATATCTGCATTATTTCCTGTTGCCCTGATTGCCAGACCAAGTCTTGTCCTTAAGAAAAATACAAGGAAGGCAATCACAATGGCTACTGCAATGAAAGCAACCACAATATCTCCTCTTCCTTTCAGCGGTGTACTTTTCAATGTTTCTTTCATCATGGAAAATACCGTCTCTGTTCTGTTCATATTGATCAGGGAGGAACCTCCCATCACTGCAATATTCACAGAATAAAGAGCCGTATTAACGATAATTCCTGCAAGAAGACTGTCAACACCCAGCTTTGTCTGAAGTATGGCTGTCACAAAGCCCGAGCATATACCTGCAGCCATAGCTGCAAAAATTGATAAAAAAGGATGTCCGCTGACTGCCACTGCTGCTCCCACTGCTGCTCCCAGTGTGAAACAGCCATCAGTGGAAAGGTCACAGACATTCAGCATGGAATAACTGAGAAACAGGGCAAGAACTGTCAATGAACAGATCAGGCCAAGTTTCAGTGCGGTCTCTCCAAGAGAGAGTATAGTCGCAATAGTCACGATGATTTCCTCCAATTTGTATTTATTTTATTACATTCAATGAACAGCAACAGAAAATATCTGCTGCTGTTCATTTTAATCCAGAAAATATATCAGTCTTTTCAACCGGCACAATGGATTCCATAAACCCAGAACTTATTCTGAATTTATTCAAAATGCTGTCCGAATATCCTTATTATTTCTCTACATCATCAAAGCTCTCTGCTGTAACGATCTCATTTACCTGTGTGCATAACGGCTCGAAATCTTTTTTAACAGTTTCAAGATCAAGTCCAAGTCCCTCGCAGGTTTCTGTGTTTACTGTTGCAGTACCATTATCAAAAGTTTCAACAGATGTTGTTGCAGGATCTGCATCATTCATAAGGATGTCTGCGATCATATCTGCTGTCTTCTGTCCAAGGTTTGCATAATCAACACCATATCCGACAAATGCACCGTTTAGTGCAAAGGAGTCAGCTCCTGTATACTGTGGGATACCTGCATCAATGAATTTCTCATAGATAGAAAGCTCTGCTGTCATAATTGTGTTGTCAGTTGGTGTGAATACTGCATCTACGCCATCTGCCACCAGTGCATCTGCTGCAAGCTGTACCTCATCTGTTGTGGTACCTGTACGCTCTACATATTCGATGCCTTCTTTATCCAGATAATCCTTGGCTTCCTGGATGGCTGTTGTAGAAGAATCCTGTCCGATATCGTATAAAAGTCCGATTTTCTTTACATCCGGGTTCACTGCCTGGATCAGTTTCATGATGGATGCTGTATCCAGATAATCGCTTGTACCTGTAATGTTTGCTCCAGGTGCATCCAGATCCTCTACAAGACCGCTTCCTACAGGATCAGACACTGCGGAAAATACAACCGGTGTATCAGTTCCTTCTGTTGCGGACTGCATACGCATTGCTACAGGTGTTGCAATACCTACCATCAAATCTACATTATCAGCCTGAAAATCAGAAATGATCTGTTCCATAACATTAGCATCTGCATTACAGTTATCATAGGACACATCAAAATTTACGTCTTTTTCCTTGCCGATTTCTTCCAGACGGGACTGGATGTTGTCTACGATCTGATTCAAGGAAGCGTCATCTACATAATTGCAGATACCGATCTTGAAATCCTGTGCCATAACCGGTGATGCCATCATCATAGTTGCCATTGCTGTTGCTGCGATTGCTAATACTCTTTTTTTCATAGTCTTTTTTCCTCTCTCTACATCTTATTTAGCAGTTCATGTTTTTTTAACTGCCATAGTCTCAGGGATGTTTGCCAATCCCTTGTTACTGTCTGTGAGAAAGAACTCCCCGGATTCCTCTTTTTCCCGGATGTGTCAACTGCTGTGATACCCACCTGCCATCAGCAGATTTTCCTGCATTACAGGGGGGGGTGCCATATAACAGATTCTCTTTATATATAAAAAAATCCGCCACAAGCTATCTGTTGCTTGAGACGGTAATAAGAATCTTATTATCGCGGTACCACTCAAATTGACGAATTGTCCACTTTCTCATGTACAAACATACACTCCTGATTTATAACGGGTTCGGTTCCCGTCGGTGCCTACTCTCACGCTTATCAAGATTTCGGGCCGCCCTCGAAAGGCCATTCAACAATCAGTTTCATACGGCTTCCCACCAATTGCCGTTCTCTGGAATGATTCTTGGTTGTTTACTCTTCTTTCTCATCGGTTTTGATGTGTTTACTTTACCACGCTAATGCAGATATGTCAAGAGGTTTATTTTTTATTTTTTTCCATTAATTTTTTCAAAAGGGACGCGAAGGAATGGGAAGGGATTTCGGGCTTAGTTTCGGAACCATGTAATTCTAAGGCATTTGGGAAGCTGCTAAAAGCATTCAAAAAAATCTCAAACTCGCTTCGCTCAGACAGTGAGATTTTTTTGAATAACGCAGCTTCCCAAATACCAAGAATTACTATGAACCCTCAAATGCGCCCGAAATCCCTTCCCATTCCTTCGCTGTGTACTGGCAAATTGACATATATTCCATTTTCGACAGCATGCTGAATTGCTTGCTTTCTGCACCACCGCAGGCGACTTATTTAATCGAATCAAGTAAATTCCCTGCGGTGGTTGCGAAAAGCAATAAGCAGTGGGTGGGGACTTGCCTTCTGTTAAATGCCTGCTGCAATGATATTGGGACCTGTATATTTCAGGATAGTAATGGATAGCAATGTGTAAACAGTGATGTTTACAGAACTATGTGATAAGTGTTAAAATAATGTTCAGAAAAGATCTGCGATCTGCTATGTGGTAATTTTAAGTTTAAATAGATTATTTATATAGAAATGAGGGATATTATATGTCAACAGCAAAAATGATTTTTCATGGGAGTGATATTGAGAAAATATGTGAGGTCTATCAGCTTAAGCCGGAGGAAATTGTGAAGTTTGGGGCTAATGTAAATCCGCTGGGGCTTTCCGAGCATGTAAAGGAACAGCTTGCAGGACGGCTGGATATCCTGTCTTCTTATCCAGACAGAAATTATACTTCACTTCGCAGCACAATTTCAGAATATTGTAATATTCCTGCTGAATTCATCCTTCCCGGAAATGGTTCCAGCGAGCTGATCGCACTGCTGATCCAGGAACGAAATCCAAAGCATACCCTTATCCTGGGTCCGACTTATTCAGAATACTCCAGGGAACTCTCCTTCTCCGGAAGTACACAGGAATATTACCATCTGCGCGAAGAGGATAACTTTGTCCTCAATGTAGATGATCTTTGTCACACCCTGGATGGAAAATACGATTTTCTCATCCTCTGCAACCCAAATAATCCTACCTCATCTGCAATTAGCATAAATGACCTGCGCAGAATCGTTTCCTTCTGCAATGAGCGGAACATTTTCGTGATGATCGACGAAACTTATGTAGAATTTGCCCCGGATATCAATGAGATCACTGCTGTCAGCCTTACCAGAGAATTCACGAACCTTATGATTCTGCGCGGCGTATCAAAATTCTACGCAGCCCCAGGTATGCGTCTTGGCTACGGAATCACCGGGAACCTGGAATTTCTCAAAAAAATGAAAGAAAAACAGGTACCATGGTCTCTCAACAGTCTGGGAGCCCTGGCCGGCGAGCTGATGCTCCAGGATAAAACCTACATCCGCCAGACCCGGGACCTCATTCTCTCAGAACGCACCCGCCTGCTCAAAGCACTGGAGAATATCCCCACTTACAAAACCTACCCGGCCTACGCCAACTTTCTCCTCCTGAAAATCCAGAAGCCCGGCCTGACCTCCCGGGACGTCTTCGACGCCTGCATCCGTCAGGGTCTCATGATCCGTGACTGCTCCTCCTTCGAATGCCTGGACGGCGAATACATCCGCTTCTGCATCATGCACCCCGAAGACAACACCCGACTCCTCAATATTCTGGAATCTCTTTAATTGCTATAGTTAAAACCAGCTACCAGCGGGGCGGAAAATATTTTGTCTGGGGTGCATTTGCAGGAGTCTTAGATATTCTTAGTCACCGGAAATCTGCGTTATGAGCCGTCTGCTTCACTGTCTGAGCGAAGTTTGCAACGGAGCGAGTTTGACAAGACGGCTCATGCTTTTAGCAGATTTCTGGCGGCTTAGAATATCTTAGGCTCCGAAACCGCACCCCAGACAAAATATTTTCCGCTCCGCGTCCCTCTTAAACAAAGAAAAGCCAGAAACTCCCCTTTTCCGAAGTTTCTGGCCTTTTTTATCAGTTTTTAAAGCTATGGATCGGTGCCGGAATCCTTCCGCCACGCTGCACAAACGCATCACAGGAGAACTGGTTCACCGGCATGATCGGTGCATAACCAAGCAGTCCACCGAACTCAACCACTTCGCCAACCCCCTTACCAATTACCGGGATCAGACGAACCGCCGTAGTCTTCTGGTTCACCATACCAATTGCAGACTCATCCGCAATAATACCCGCAATCGTAGAAGCCTTCGTATCTCCGGGAATTGCAATCATATCAAGACCTACAGAACATACACAAGTCATAGCTTCCAGCTTCTCAAGAGTCAGTGCCCCTGCATTCACTGCATCGATCATACCCTGATCCTCGCTGACCGGAATAAATGCACCACTCAAACCACCAACTGCTGTAGAAGCCATAACTCCACCCTTCTTAACCTGGTCATTTAACAGAGCAAGCGCTGCTGTTGTGCCCGGTGCACCTGCATGCTCCAGACCAATCTCCTCAAGGATCTCAGCAACACTGTCACCAATTGCAGGAGTAGGAGCCAGAGACAGATCCACGATACCAAACTTAACACCAAGGCGTCTGGAAGCCTCCTGTGCTACCAGCTGACCAACACGTGTTACCTTGAAGGCAGTACGCTTGATCATCTCACAAAGAGTTTCAAAATCCTTACCTCTTACCTGTTCCAGCGCAGTCTTAACAACGCCAGGTCCGCTGACACCAACGTTAATGATAGTGTCTGCTTCTGTCACACCATGGAAAGCACCTGCCATAAACGGGTTATCATCCGGTGCATTACAGAATACAACCAGCTTCGCACATCCCAGGGAATCCTGATCTTTGGTAGCTTTCGCTGTTTCCAGAACGATCTCACCCATCAGCTTAACAGCATCCATATTGATACCTGTACGTGTAGATCCAACATTTACAGAACTGCAAACACGCTCTGTCTTCGCCATAGCCTGTGGGATAGATTCGATCAGAAGTCTCTCAGCAGGAGTCATTCCCTTGCTTACCAGTGCAGAATAACCGCCGATAAAGTTTACGCCTACCACCTTGGCAGCCTTATCCAGAGTTTCTGCAATAGTTACAAAATCTTCCTTTGTCTTACATGCAGCTCCGCCAATCAATGCAATCGGAGTTACGGAAATTCTTTTATTTACGATCGGAATTCCATATTCACCGGAAATAGCCTCACCTGTAGATACCAGATCCTTTGCACAGGTTGTGATCTTTTTATAGATTTTCTCATTTAAAACAGCAAGATCACTGTCAATACAGTCCAGAAGGCTGATACCCATAGTAATGGTACGCACATCCAGATTCTCCTGCTCGATCATTTTATTCGTTTCATTTACTTCAAAAATATTGATCATTTTGTTTTTCTCCCTTGTATGTTCTCTCAGCATTTTTCAGGCAATCTGATACAGGAAAGTCCCTCAGTGGCTTACCTGCTTAGATTTTCTCAGATTCTGTGCATTACATTGAAGATATCTTCATGCTGGCAGCGAATCACTACACCGATCTTATCTCCAAGGGCTTCCAGTTCTTTGGCAAGAACTCCGTTGTCTTTCTCACATTTGCTGGCATCTGTTACCATCATCATGTTGAAATATCCCTGTACGATGGTCTGGGAGATATCAAGAATGTTTACATTATTGTCTGCAAGATAAGTACAAACCTTTGCAATAATTCCTACGGTATCGTTTCCTACTACTGTGATGATTGTCTTTTTCATAAGTTCTTTGTCCTTTCTACACTGTAATTACTTCTGATATGCAATCCCTCTGTGCCACCTGAATTCTGAAATCACGCGACTTATAAGGGTTGTCACCTAAGGTTACTTCTGAACAGACGGTTTCATATGCCAGTTCCTCATAGTTATTTTCCCTGCTCAGATGTCCAAGGAAAATCCCTTTCATATTGTCATGCAGCAGCCTGCATAAAAGCCTGCCTGCATTCTCATTGGAAAGATGTCCCCTGTCTCCAAGGATTCTCTGTTTCAGATAATAGGGATATTTTCCAACCTGCAGCATACGGATGTCATGATTTGCTTCCAGAAGAAGCGCATCCAGATTCTGCAGATTACCGACTATGTACTCATTATATTTTCCAAGGTCTGTAGCAATCCCCACAGAATGCTCTCCACACTCTACCCGGTATCCTACGGGCTGTGCAGCATCATGAGGGATCGTAAAAGGATTCACTGTCAGATCATTAATCTCAAAAGGCTCATCTTCGTGTATCTCACGAAAAATCCCTTCCGGCATTTTTCCAAGATTCATGTGAGATAAAGCTTCCACAGTTCCTTCAGTCGCATAAACCGGTATCTGATGTTTCCTTGCGATCACGCCCAGACCTTTGATATGATCCGAATGTTCATGTGTAATCAAGATACCATCAATATCTTTTCCTGTCAATTCCAGAGAATTCAATCCCTGTTCTACTCTTTTTCCGCTGATGCCTACATCCACCAGAAGATGGGTATTATCTGAGCCCACATAAATACAGTTTCCGCTGCTTCCGCTGGCAATGCTACAAAGTCTCATATTTTCTGATTCCTTCCTCAATCTGCCGTCTGGTCTGTGCAAAATCTCCGTTATTTACCACAACATAGTCTGCATTTTCCCGAAAAAAAGTCTCCGGTGCCTGACTGGCAATGATACTGACTGATTTCTCTCTTGTATAACCGCGGTTCTCTATCAGTCTCCTGATACGGATCTCTTCATCCGTATGAATATACCATATCGTATCGCAAAACTCCTGATAATGATCTTCCAGAAGGAGTGCAGCTTCCACCACACATATCTTCTGTCCCTGCTGTTTCTTTACAGCTAACTGCTCTCTGATGTACTGTTTCACAGCAGGATGGATGATCTGGTTTAATTTCTCCAGAAGCTCTGGATGTGAAAATACTACATCCGAAACCTGTCTGCGGTCAATAGTTTTATCATTTTTTATGATTTGTCTTCCAAATAGTGCAATCACCGGTTCATAACAGGACTGCCCCGGTTCCATCACCAGATGCCCGATCTCATCTGCTTTCATCACATATGCCTGATACTTTTCTTCAAGAAAATCAAGCACTGTACTTTTTCCGGCACCCACTCCGCCGGTAATTCCTATTGTTATCATCATCACTTCGCCTCATACCAGTTATTACCCTGATGCATATCGACTTCCAGTTCTACGGAAAGCTTTGCGGCACCTTTCATCTCTTCTTCAAGAATAGCAGAAACCTGCGGGATTTCCTCTTTACAGGTCTCTATCAGAAGTTCATCGTGTACCTGAAGTACAAGACGGGATTTAAGATTCTCATCCTTTAATCGTCTGTACACACGGTTCATTGCAATTTTAATGATATCCGCCGCAGTTCCCTGTATTGGAGAATTCATGGCTACTCGCTCCCCAAAAGACCTCTGCATAAAATTACCGGATTTCAGTTCTGGGATCGGCCTGCGTCTGCCAAACATGGTAGTCACATATCCTTTTTCTTTTCCCTCTTCCACCAGTCCGTCAAGAAATCCTTTGATCTTTGGATAAGTTTCAAAATATCTTTCAATATATTCTGCTGCTTCTTTTCGTGTGATACTTAAATCCTGGCTGAGCCCAAAGGAACTGATCCCATAAACGATTCCAAAATTTACTGCCTTGGCATTTCTCCTCTGCAGATCTGTCACCTCATCAAAGGGCACATGGAATACCTCTGATGCTGTATGTCTGTGGATATCCTGGGCTTCTTTATATGCCTGGATCAGTTTCTCATCCCCTGACATATGCGCCAGAACGCGAAGCTCGATCTGGGAATAGTCCGCATCCAGAAATACATATCCCTCTTCCGGAACAAATACCTTACGGATCAGTCTTCCAAGCTCCATTCTTACAGGGATATTCTGAAGATTCGGCTCTGTGCTGCTGATCCTTCCTGTTGCTGTAATTGTCTGGTTAAAAGTAGAATGAATCCTGCCGTCCTCTGCGATCTCACCAACAAGCCCGTCTGCATAAGTAGATTTCAGTTTCGCAAGCTGACGGTACTCCAGAATATCCTTTACAATGGGATACTCCGGTGCAAGCTTTTCCAAAATATCTGCCGCTGTGGAATAACCTGTCTTTGTTTTCTTTCCACCCTTAAGGCCAAGCTTTTCAAACAGGATCACTCCCATCTGTTTCGGAGAATTGATATTAAACTCTTCCCCTGCCTGCTGCCAGATCTGCTTCTCCAGTTCTCCAATACGTACACTTAGTTTCTCACCGTAGCTTTTCAGTTCTTCACTCTTCACGCTGATTCCCCATTTTTCCATGGAATCAAGAGTAAAGATCAGTGGAAGCTCAATCTGTGTATATACATTCCACATACCTGTATCACGCAGTGCTTCACACATGGGTTTCCGGCAGGCAAGTGCTGTATAGGCCATGTAGCAGGCCCATGCTGCAAGCCCCTCTGCACTCTCCTCCCATGCTTTTTCCACTGTTTTCTTTCCAAGAAGTTCCTCTCTTGCAGGCAGGATACGACCATTCAGATATTCCTTTGCCATATCATCGTAAGTATAGGAGGATTTCAGAGGATTCAGCAGATATGCAGCCACACCTGCATCAAATACAGCCATCGGATCATCAGATTTTATATGCTTGAGCAATGCCTTTACATCCAATGCACATACACATTTTTTATCATATTTCAGAGTACCGTCTGTATTGACATCAGATATCTCATTTTCCGGATCCTTCTTCACATCATCTGTATTAGATTTCATAATGTTCTCTGTGTTGGATTCAGATACTTTATGAAGGAGCCCTTCCAATTTTCCGCAGAGATAACCTTCTGTGATCATCCCTTCTACAGGAATATAATAAATTTCCTCTTCATTCAGCGCAAGTCCTGCACCAAATACCCTGCCATTCTCTGTAACCAGAGAAACACCCGCTGTCTTTCCTGCTTCCGCTTTCGCAAACAGCGCTTCACAGCCTGCCAAGTCTGCACATGTGAAAAACTCCTGTTCCAGCGTATCTTCCTGTACGGCCGCAGAGTCAAAACGGTTAAGCAGATTCTTAAATTCCAGCTGTCTGCAGAGAAGGAAAGCTTCTTTTGTATAAAGATTTCCCAGTTTTGCCTTTTCATACGAAAACTCTATGGGACTGTCCGTACAGATCGTAGCCAGAGCCTTGCTCATCTGCGCCATATCATAATGTTCTCTCATTGATTCCCTGGCTCTGTTTGGCTTCAGCTCTTCCAGATGTTCATGAGCATTCTCAATACTTCCATACTCCACAATAATCTTTGTGGCAGTCTTCTCACCTACTCCCGGGATTCCCGGAATATTGTCAGCACTGTCACCCATCAGAGCCTTTAACTCAATGATCTGAGGAGGTGTCACCTGATATTTCTCGATCACCTGCTGTGCATGATAATCCTCTATGGTGGTCTTGCCCCTTACAGTCTTTGGCAAACGGATCATAACCTTATCTGTCGCAAGCTGAAGCAGATCTCTGTCACCGGAAAGGATTGTCGCATCCATTCCTGCCGCTTCGCTTTTTCTGGCCAGAGTTCCCAGTATATCATCCGCTTCGTAGCCTTCTTTTGTCACAACATTCACACCCATTGCAGTAAGCATCTCTTTGATCAGCGGTACCTGCTCTCTCAGTTCTTCAGGCATGGGTTTACGTGTTCCCTTGTATGCTTCAAACATCTTATGGCGGAAAGTCGGTGCCTTCAGGTCAAATGCCACTGTCAGATACTGAGGCTTCTCTTCCTCGATCGTCCGAAAAAGGATATTCAGGAAACCATATACTGCCCCTGTGTGTTTTCCTTCTGAATTTGTAAGATCCGGCAGACCATAAAAAGCTCTGTTCAGAATACTGTGTCCGTCAATCAGTAATATTTTTTCGCTCATAAAATCCTCCAGTGTTTTTATAGAATGTAATTTGTCTCCATCATTACAAAAATCAATATTGCCGCAATCGTAGCGATCAGAAGGCATATACTTACTCCAAACATCAGCCAACTGGCTTTCTTCTTGCGGATATATCTTCTGGATTTCCGGATATCCTGTTCCAGCAGTTTTTTGAAATCCAGAACCGAATCGCTGCTGTCATCATCAAGCTGCTGTGTTACTTCATGTACAATAAAATATGTTTCCAGTTCATCATAACAGGAAGAACAATTCTGTACATGATCGAGAAACTCTTCCAGTTCATTTAATGGAAGATCATGTTTAATATAACTACTCACCATTCCTTCTGCAGTTCGGCAATCCATCTTCATTCCCTTCTTTCTTCCAAAAAACATCCAGGATGCTGCGTTCACTATTACGAATTATAACCGAACCGGAGTTAATTGGCAACAAGGAAAAGCAGCAGAAGCTCAAATCGCCTCTGCTGCTTTCATTGCTGTTCACTCAGTTTTCAGTGACATAACCAAATTTCCGGATTGCCTGCGGCAATGGACTTTTGGCTTGTATATCTTGAGAAAATATCACTTCTGCAGATTCACTTTCCCGGAAGATGTATCTGCATCAGCTTCTGTACTGTTTTCGGATTCTGCATTGTTCTCAGACTTTGTATTACTTTCAGATTCTGCCACTACAGTGGGAACCTGTACAGGTGCATTCAGGATCTTCATAAATTCCTCACCTGTAATTGTTTCATGCTCATACAGATATTTTGCAAGTTCATGGAGCTTTCCGATATTGTCCTGAAGGATTTTCAGTGCTTTCTGGTGTTCCATCCTGACAAGCTCCACAACCTTCTTATCCAGAAGAGTCTGTGTCTCAAAAGAACAGCTTAAGCTGGAGTCTCCGCCCAGATACTGATTTGTCACATTCTCCATGGCAACCATATCGAAGTCTTCACTCATACCATATCTGGAGATCATTGCTCTTGCAAGCTTAGTCGCCTGTTCGATATCATTGGATGCTCCGGTTGTAATAGAGTGGAAGATCAGTTCCTCAGCGGCACGACCGCCTGTAAAGGTCGCTATCTTATTTGCAAGTTCTTCCTTTGTCATCAGATAATGATCTCCGTCATCCACCTGCATGGTATATCCGAGTGCTCCTGATGTACGCGGAATAATAGTGATCTTGTGGACCGGTGCAGATTCGGTCTGCTTTGCTGCAACCAGCGCATGTCCGATTTCATGATAAGCAACTATCAGTTTTTCTTTATTGGAAAGAACCCTGTTCTTCTTCTGATATCCTGCGATAACTACCTCGATACTCTCCTCAAAATCTGCCTGGGTGGCAAATTTTCTGCCGTCACGTACTGCACGAAGTGCTGCTTCATTGACAATATTTGCAAGTTCTGCACCGGAAGCTCCGGCTGCAGCTTTCGCAATCTCATCAAAACGTACGGAATCTGCGATCTTAATCTTCTTTGCATGGACTTTAAGGATTTCCTCACGTCCTTTTAAATCCGGAAGTTCAACAGGAATACGTCTGTCAAAACGTCCGGGACGAAGAAGTGCGGGATCAAGGGAATCCGGTCTGTTGGTTGCCGCAAGGATCACAACACCTTTGGAGCCGTCAAAACCATCCATCTCTGTAAGCAGCTGGTTCAGAGTCTGCTCGCGCTCATCATTGCCGCCTGTAAATCCGGCACCATCACGTTTCTTGCCAATTGTGTCGATCTCATCGATAAACACAATACATGGAGCTTTCTCATTCGCCTGTTTGAAAAGATCACGCACCTTGGCAGCGCCCATACCAACAAACATTTCCACGAATTCAGAACCGGAAATTGAGAAGAACGGAACTTCCGCTTCACCGGCTACCGCTTTTGCAAGAAGTGTTTTACCTGTACCCGGAGGGCCTACAAGAAGGGCTCCTTTCGGCATAGATGCACCGATTTCTCTGTATTTCTGCGGGTTATGAAGATAATCTACGATTTCTGTCAGAAGATCCTTGGCTTCATCCTCTCCCGCTACATCTGAGAATTTGATTCCCGTAGATGATTTCACATATACTTTCGCATTACTCTTTCCAAATGACATTGCCCCACCGGGACCTCCGCCCATGGAACTCATCATCTTCTTGCTGAGCCACCTTCCAAGAAGGATAAAGATGGCAATCGGCAGTACATATCCTGCGATCAGACTGATCCAGATAGATGTCTGCTGTGGTGCTGCTGCACCGAACTTGACATTTGCATCATGCAAACGGTCTACAAGGTCAGGATCATTCATCTTGACAGTTCTGAAATAACCCTCCTGTCCGTCACTCTCTGCTACATAATAAATATAATCATCCTGAATTTCTACTGTCTTAACGTAATCCTTCTCTACTCCTGTCAGGAAAGTACTGTAATCAGTCGTCTGTACCTTTCGTCCCTCAATTGCAGGAAGTAACAGCACATTCAGAAGAATGATAATAACTGCCGCAATGATATAATATACATAAAGCGGTTTTCTGCCAGGCTTTTTATTATCAAGGTTCATTGGCTTTTCCTCCATTTCGTTTTGTTATGATGTACCATATCACTTATTCATCTCTTTTTCAAGAAAAGCGAGATAAATTTCATAAAGATTTTAGAATTATCTGAACTGTTCAATACGGCAAATAAAAAAAAGCGAAAACCTTCACAAACAAAGGCTTCGCTTACTTTTTAATGCCGGCAGTGGGACTTGAACCCACACGTGGTTGCCCACAACAGATTTTGAGTCTGCCTCGTCTGCCATTCCGACATGCCGGCATTGAAACGAGTATTATCATATCACGTTTTTGTCGAAATGGCAAGGGCATTTTTGAGTTTTTTTAATATTTCACAAACCTCGTTTTAGAATACACATTGCTTGCCTTGATCAGTTTCTGATATCTGGCAAACAGCTTCTCAGGAAGTCTGATAGTTACGGTTTTGTTGACCGCAAAAGCTTTTTTTCCAACATAGTTCAGTGCTGTACTGTTGACCCTGATCACTTTGACCGCCGGGCACTGGTAAAAAGCTCTGGCATCTATATGTCTGACACTGGCAGGAAGTATAAAATTTCGCAGTTTTGTACACTGTGCAAATGCGTTGCTGCCAATTCTTTTTACTCTGCTGCCAAATCTTATGTTCCGCAGATTCGGGCACTGGCTAAACGCATATTTTCCAATCGTTGTTACATTATTTCCAAAAATAACATCTGTAATTTCTTTGTTCCCGCTGAAGGCATTCTTGTCAATTGTAGTTACTTTATAAACTTTATCATTGATCACAACTGTAGCCGGAATCTGTATCACATTATATTCCGCAGCAAGACCTGTAACGCTTACTTCTCTTTCATTTAAAATCTTATATCCAATTCCGCCTATCAGGTACTTATAGCTTCCACCCTGTTCAGTTAACGGAGCTGCATTGAACTGATATCTCACAGGTTGTACAATATCGTTTTTCTCCCATATACCTCCTGTATATTCTTCTCTCTGGAAAAAGATATATATATTGTATGCACGTTCCACCTTTGTATAAATACCCTTTGCAGAACCGATTTCCCATTTCCTGTGAATATCGCTTTCCTGCGGTTTGAGAGAAAGACTCCAGTATAATGGTGTCCATCTGACATCTCCCTCAACAGGATTCGTATTCTGCGTTCCGGCACCGGTCACATTAAATTTATAGTAAGTGTTGGGATAGAAAACCAGAGGTTTGTCAAGTCCTTCAACGACACTGTCATTTGCACTTATCCCTTTGCTTTCATCTGTGTCTGTTGAAGTTTCCTCTCCGGCTGCCAAGATGAAATTCTGTGTATCTGCTCCATCCTGAAATTCCGCTGCACCGGTCGTACTGACCGGAACTGCTGCCAGAACACCTGCCAGCACCATAGCTGCTATTTTTTTCATTACTCTCTCCTCCTCTTTTTCAGCAGTATATAAAATATATACAACTGTTCAGTCCTTTCTTATAGCAATAGTGAACTGTTACTGTTCTGCTTACAATTTATATCTACATCTTGTATTTTACTTATTTTTCTGCTAAATGTCTACCTTGATTTTCTGCTAATCCTGTCGTATTTTTACTTCATCTGTATTCCACTTCTCATACGTGATATAATCCGCACCCATTTTCCTGAAAATGTCTACCATATCTTCATTCCGGCAAAGCCATACGGATATGCGGATTCCATTCTGATGAGCATTGTTGATATCATTCATACTGATATTTTTATACTCTGCACTTATGTCCAGATCATATTTCTTACACTGCTGTATCATAGAAGCATTCATGCGCACTGTACGGATCCACTGCATTTTTCCTGTAAATCCCATCTCACGCAGTTTACCAAGTGTTTCTATGCGAAAACAGATGAGTACCGGCTCTTTCTGTGATTCAGTCAGAAGCTGCATGAACAAATTCATGGCTTCTTCCGTACGGATTGACTTTATTTCAATCACCGGCGTCACAGAGTACTTATTGCAGCATGCAATATACTGTTCCAGTGTAGGAATAAGATTATCCGGATACTGCGAAGCATTTCTTCCATTTATAATCGGATACTGCTTTATCTCCTCATAAGTCATCTCTGAAATAAGCCTGTCCTCCCCGCACATCCGCAGCAAAGAATCATCATGAGAGACAACCAGAACTCCATCTGCGGTCTCTCTCACATCTGTCTCCACAAACTCCGCCCCATTGCGTCCTGCCATCTCAAAGGCAGGCACGGAATTCTCAGGTGCTTCTGTCTGTTCACCTCTGTGCAAAATATAATGAGTAACTCCATCCAGGGGTTTCCGGAACTTTTCCTCATCTTCCGGTGCTGGTGTGATTTTCGGAGTTGGCGTGACCGTTACCGTCGGCTCCGGGGTCACAGATGGTGCTGGTTCATCCGGCGTCAGTGTAGGCGTAATTTCCGGAGTTTCTGACGCTGCCGGCAGGACGATCACTTCTATCTCTGATACATACCTGTCAGTACCATAAGAAACACTGGTGATTTTGACATTTCCCGCCTTTTTTGCAGTAACTTTTCCTTTCTTTGATACAGTTGCCACCGTTTTATCAGAAGAAGTATAAGTCAGCCTTTTTCCATACTTCTGCGGCTCCAGAATAATTGTCTTTCCTGCCGTTACTTTCACCTGTTTTTTGTATTTCTTAAAAAGAACTGTTTCCGTTTTATTACAGACAAAAACCTCGCAGTTTACTTTCAGTCCACTCATCTGTGCTGTGATCGTTGCCTGTCCGGGCTTTAAACCATATATCCTGCCATTTACAACCTTTACACATTTTGAGTTACTGCTGGTCCATTTAAACTTCTTTGGACTCACTTTTGTATCATGATTCAGGATCTTTACTGTATAAGTGGCACCGGTCTTTACAACCACCTCAGATTTATGCACTCGATATTCGTCTGCTGCATAAGTATTATCTGCCACAGATATTATACTGGTAAAACCTGTAATTATAAGCACAATAGCAAATATGACAGACCTTACAGTCTGCATGCCTGTTCTTTTGTCTCTGTATTCTTTTTCCTTATCTCCCATTATTCTATCTCTCATCTCTCATATGCCATTCCTGATCTGCTGCTTTTATTTCCGGTATGTTCTTAAACACTTCACACTCCTGATCACATTCGTCTCTGATGCAGGGACAGACCATCTTTACTTTTTTAAAATGTCCGGGAACACCCTCATATTGTACACTCCACAGACCATTGTAATGCAGCTGTTTACACATTCCTGTTTCATATTCATATTTAATCATACGTCTACCTCCGAACAGACGAAATTTTTACAGTATATTCTTCTGAAATCACTGTTTCTCCATGCAAAACGAAAGGCACTAACCTTCCAGCATCATGCACAGATCAGTACCTTTCTTTTTGTGTGTTTTTATGTCATATCTGCCCCGTCAATACCACAGGACAGTAAATCACAGAATAATCACAACATTATTCCATATCTTCCAGTAATTTCTCATAAATCGGGAAGCAGTCAAATGTTGCGAAATAATCCTTCGGTGTCTCGGCACGGCGGATCATCTCGAAACTTCCATCTTCATGGAGAAGGATCTCAGAAGATTTCAGTTTACCATTGTAGTTATATCCCATGGCAAAACCATGAGCTCCTGTATCATGGATCACAAGAAGATCTCCCATATCAACCTTCGGAAGATAGCGGTCAATTGCAAACTTATCATTGTTTTCGCAGAGAGAACCTGTCACATCATACATATGATCACATGGCTGGTCTTCTTTTCCCATAACAGTGATATGATGGTATGCGCCATACATTGCCGGACGCATCAGGTTTACAGCACACGCATCCACACCAATATATTCTTTATGAGTATGCTTCTCATGGATTGCCTTAGTTACCAGGCAGCCATACGGTCCCATCATGAAACGTCCCATCTCTGTATAGATTGCAACATCACCCATTCCGGCCGGAACAAGTACTTCTTCGTATACTTTGCGGACACCCTCACCGATCTCTCTGATATCATTCGGAGTCTGATCTGGTTTGTAAGCGATTCCAACACCACCGGAAAGGTTGATAAACTTCACATGAGCGCCTGTCTCTTTCTGAAGTTTCACTGCCATTTCAAACATCTCTTTCGCCAGCATCGGATAATACTCATTTGTCACAGTATTGCTTGCAAGGAATGCATGGATACCGAATTCCTCGGCACCTTTTTCCTTCAGGATCTTGAATGCTTCAAAAATCTGCTCTGTTGTCATACCATATTTGGCATCTCCGGGGTTGTCCATAATATCGTTGCTGATCTTAAACACTCCGCCCGGATTATAACGACAGCTGATCACCTTCGGAATATATCCTACGGCTCTTTCTACGCTCTCGATATGTGTGATATCATCAAGATTGATGATCCCGCCGATTTCATTTGCATATTTGAATTCTTCTTCCGGTGTATCATTGGAAGAAAACATGATATCTCCCTCTTTGCATCCGATTGCTTTGGACATCATCAGCTCTGTCATGGAAGAACAGTCACAGCCACAGCCATACTCCTGAAGGATCTGGATCAGAAATGGATTTGGAGTTGCCTTCACAGCAAAGAATTCTTTGAAGCCCTTATTCCATGCAAATGCTTCTTTCACTGCCTTTGCATTCTCGCGGATACCTTTTTCATCATAAAGATGGAAAGGTGTAGGAAACTGCGCAGTGATTTCCTGAAGTTTATCCAGGGTGACAAATGGTACTTTTTTCATAATAATCTTTTCTCCTCTTACTTCTTGTGTATATGTGTATATAAATGATCCTGACAGTACTCGTAGTTTCCGTTACATTTGGAACAGAAACGGAATTCCATATTCGGATCATCTTTCTCTGTACGGCCACAGACTGCACATTTGTGCTTCGTCACTTCCCCTGACTTGCTGCCACCCGGGAAGGGAACGGTCTTACTTTCTCCCATTGCTCTCTTAAACTGATTTCTGCGATGGATTTCCTTCGGATTGTATCTGTTAAGATTTCTTGTACCAAGGAAGAAAATAATAAAGTTCAGTAAGGATGCGATGATTGGCAGTGCCATAAACCATGCTCCTCCCATAAAATATCTGACAATATCATATACCACAAGAGCAGCATATACAATCGCCATCCACTTCATCTTGATCGGGATTACAAAGTACAGTAAAACCTTCATATCCGGATATGTCAGCGCATATGCCAGAAAAATAGATAAACTGATATAATACGTTGAAAACTGTGATCCATTCAGATAAGCATCTAACACTCCACCTGTGATAAAATACAAAATAAACGCAGAAATTACTGTAAAAATCATTCCAGATAAAATATATACAGTAAATCTGAATGATCCCCATGTACGTTCCAGCGATGCACTGATCGGATAATAAAAGAACAATATCGCAATCATAAACCATAAAGCAGATGACGTACTCGGCGGATAAATAATCCATGTAACAAGTCTCCATATCTGACCATGCAGGATTTCAGAGACATTCAAACTCAACATGGAAAGAGCCCCTGGATTAATATACATCAGTGCATATCCCAGTACATAGCTTACAATAATATAGATCGTAAGATTCTCAATCCCGCGATTTCCAAATTTTCGTTCCAGTTTGTCAATAAATTTCATAGCTCTCCTTTTCTTACAAAATGCTATTCGTTCTTTCGTTACAGCGGATATCCACAATCTGCTTTCTCTGCGTAATTTTGAACCGAATAACTGCCTCTCAGTTCAGACACAAAATCAGAAAAACTTCTTCTTGGAAAGAAATATCGCTGCAATGATACTTGCCACTACAGAAAGGATGATAACGATAAGAAATCCCCATGGTGTCCTGGAAAACGGCATTCCTGCAGCACTCAGGTTCATACCATACGCACTGAAAACAATAGTCGGAATACTCATAACAATGGTAATAACAGCCAGAACCTTCATGACAATGTTCAGGTTATTGGAAATAACTGACGCAAAAGTTCCCATCATACTGCTGAGGATACCACTGTAAATATTAGCCATCTCAATGGCCTGCTTATTCTCAATGATAACATCCTCCAGAAGCTCTGTATCCTCCGGATATTTCTTGATACTCTCCACCTTCAGAAGTTTCTCCAGAACCATCTCATTGGAACGCAGAGATGTGGTAAAGTATACCAGTGATTTCTCCAGTTCCAGAAGTTCCATCAATTCCTGATTTCTTGTAGACAGATGAAGTTTCTCCTCAATCTGCTCGCTCTTCTTATCTATAATACGCAGATATCTCAGATACATGCTGGCATTACGGTACAAAATCTGCAGAATAAATCTGGTTTTCATATAGGTAAAAAAGTTTCTTACCCTGCCTTCCATAAATCTTGTCAGAACCTGTGTGTCTTCCAAACATACAGTAAAGATCATCTTCTGAGTCACGATAATACCAAGAGGAATGGTCACATACCAGTCCTTCTCGTTACGTTCTTCAATCGCAGGTACATCTGCAAGGATAAGGGTATAATTGTCCTCCACTTCTATACGGGAACGCTCTTCCTCATCCAAAGGTGCGCGCAAATCGTCCACCTCTATCCCAAATTGCTCGGAAATTTCAAAAATTTCTGTTGCCGTAGGATTCGTCAGTGCAATCCAACAGCCCTCCTGTGGTTCCTGTATTTCATGGATAGCGCCATCGATTGTCTTAAAAATCCTTACCACGATCCACACTTCCCTTCTTTTTCTCGATTTCCCCTCAAATAAATCTGCAACTATTCAGAGCTTCTGCAAGAGATTACTGAACAGTTACGTTTACTCTTTATTTTCACAAAGACTCAAACATCATTATAATTTGAACATGAATTTTTGTCAATTCCAATGCTTTCGGTTTACAAAACTTTTACACTTCGCTATAATAAAGTAGTATTTATTTATAAAAGTCCCGTAAGGTGGGGCGTACAGATTGTGGGAATGATTTTCCAAACACGCTCTAACTATGGCAACTGAATTCAGGTGAAATATCCCGCAAAGTGGGGCGTGCAGATTGTGGGAATGATTTTCCAGACACGCTCTAATACAATAACAGGAAAGGATACAAATCATATGAGCCAGTCATCATTTGGAAATAAATTTAAGGTAACCACCTGGGGGGAATCCCACGGAAAAGCTCTCGGAGCTGTGATAGACGGATGCCCGGCAGGCCTTCCTCTCTGTGAAGAGGACATTCAGAAATTCCTCGACAGAAGAAAACCCGGACAGAGCAGATACACCACCGCCCGTAAAGAGGGAGATCTGGTAGAAATCCTCTCAGGTGTCTTTGAGGGCAAAACCACCGGAACTCCAATTTCTCTGATGGTAAGAAATACAGATCAGCGCTCCAGAGACTACGGAAATATCGCATATTCCTATCGTCCCGGACATGCAGACTATACTTTTGACCAAAAATACGGATTCCGCGACTACAGAGGCGGTGGACGTTCTTCAGGGCGGGAAACCATCGGAAGAGTTGCAGCAGGTGCCATTGCTTCTAAAATATTAGAAGAACTTGGCATTTCAATCTGCACTTATACCAGATCTATCGGACCTGTTGAAATTGCTTCTTTTAATAAAGAAGAAATCCATCAGAATGCATTTTATATGCCGGACGCACAGGCAGCAGTGAAGGCCGGTGAATATCTGGAAGAATGTATGAAGAATCAGGACAGTGCAGGCGGCGTGATCGAATGTCGTATTACCGGAACACCTGCCGGACTTGGCGAGCCAGTCTTTGACAAGCTCAGTGCTCTTCTTGCCCACGCCCTGATGTCCATCGGTGCAGTCAAGGCTGTTGAAATCGGTGACGGCATTGCAGTGACTTCCTCAAACGGTTCCACTGACAATGATGGATTCACAGTCAAAGACGGTGAAATCATCAAAACCTCCAACCACGCAGGCGGAATCATGGGAGGAATCAGTGACGGCAGTGAAATCATACTTCGTGCCCATATCAAGCCAACCCCATCCATCAGCCAGCCGCAGCAGACCGTAACCAAAGATAAAGAACCTCTTTCTCTGGAAATTCATGGCCGACATGATCCGGTCATTGTCCCAAGAGCAGTGGTTGTGGTAGAATCTATGGCAGCAATCACACTGGCGGATGCGCTCTTTGTCAATATGAGTTCCCAGATGGATAAGGTTCGGGATTTTTATCGGAAATAATTCCAATTAATCCACGCAAAAATACCTTCACTTGAATTCTGAGCTGATCTCAGTTTCAAATGAAGGTATTTTATTATCTGCCTATATTGCTGATTCTATGTAACGAATCTGTTATTCTTCCGGAACCGGCCAGATTCTGATACAGTTTGGCTCTGTAATCTTAATCGGCTTGCCGTTCATCACAATAATATTCTTCTCATAATCCACTGTAAAAGTAGTCAGTGTATTACTTGCATGATTAGCCAGCACCAGATGCTTATCATCCGGTAAAAGTACCAGATCTTTCGGATATTCACCACTGATCGGGAGTGTAAACTTCCTTGTCAGCATACCAGTCTCCTCATCACGCTCAAACATGGAAACTGTATCCTCACCTGCTGTTGTACAGAAAAGATGCTTGCCATCATTTGCAAGAGAAAGACCGGACGCTGCATTATGTGTATCATGAACATCCTTCTTCGCACTTGTCTCAATCGTCTGGATCAGTTCAAACGCCGGAACCTTACCGCTTCCATCATATTTGTAAGCCCTGATCTCATTACTGAGTTCAAAGAGAATATAAGCAAACTTACCATCATCGCTAAAACGAATGATACGCGGGCCGCTCTCTCTCGGACATCTCAGGATGTCTACCAGTTCCAGCTTATTGCGCAATTTGTTGACACGGTAAATCTTCACCTGATCAATTCCGTTATCTACTGCACAGAGATATTTATTATCCGGAGTCGGACGAACACAGTTCACATGGGGACGGAAGTTACGCTCTGCAACACTTCCGAGTCCTGTATGGAATACGCCATCCATCAGGCTTCCAAGTCTGCCGTCCTTATGAGTATGTACAACAGTCACCTTACCGTCATGATATCCGGCAACATAAAGATACTTACCGTCAACATCTGTAGAAAGGAAGCAGCCTCTCATTCCATCAATATTTACACTGTTGATACGTGAAAGATCACCGTTCTTATCACGTTCAAATACTGCAACACCCTCATCCTCGATAGAATAAAGATACTTACCATTCTTTGAAACAGCCATGTGGGATGCATTACTTACTTCAACACTGCTGCGTTCTGTAAGAGTGCCATTCTCAACATCAACATCATAAACATGGATTCCCTGTCTGGAAGAGCCATGTGTATAAGAGCCCACATAAGCTACATATTTCTTTTCACTCATAATGCTTTTTTCCTCCTGCTGTCCTGAAGTTTATTTATCATCGCTCACTCTGTTCCCGTCTGCTGTCAGCGAGCAATAATATTTTCGTCCCGATATTGCCGGACGATGTCATACGATAAGGTGATTATAGCACATTTTCCTAATCAGAACAAGATTACGGAACTCAGTTTTATGTATTTTTTCCAGTTCATGGGTTACTGTCGTTACTGTTCACATACAAGCCAAAATTCTATTGCCGCAGGCAATCTGGAATGAATTTTGGCTAAGTTCTATACCGGATAAGCGCTCTGCTGTTTATTTGGTAAAATAATTTCTGACAGCCTCCAATGTCTGGTCTATGATCTCATCTGTATGGGCAACAGATAAAAACATTGCCTCAAACTGTGACGGAGCCATATGGATTCCCTGCGCAAGCATTCCCTTGAAATATTCAGAGAAAGCTTTTGTATCTGAAGATTTGGCTGATGTATAATCCACAACCTCCTGCTCTGTAAAGAACAGGCTTCCCAGGGAGGATACGTGATTGATATGGTAAGGCAGATTTTTCTCTGCCAGGATTTTCTCCATACCGCCATAGAGACGTTTTCCTTTTTCCTCCAGATCTTTATAGATTTCCTGGTGCTCATAGAGGTATTTTAACTGTGTCAGTCCTGCTGCCATTGCAATAGGATTTCCGCTTAAGGTACCGGCCTGATAAACCTTTCCAACAGGAGAAACCAGTTCCATGATTTCTCTGCGTCCACCATATGCACCAACCGGCATACCTGCACCAATAATCTTACCATAGGTAACCAGATCAGGTGTCACACCAAAATATTCTGCAGCACCGCCGAAAGCCAGACGGAAACCAGTGATAACCTCGTCAAAGATCAGAAGAGCACCGTACTCATCGCAGAGTTTTCTCAGGCCTTCCAGGAATCCCTTTTTCGGAGGAACCACACCCATGTTAGCACCTACAGCTTCCACGATCACAGCAGCAGTCTGTCCGTCAGCCTGCTCCATCAGTGCACGTACACTGTCCAGATCATTATAAACAGCAGTCATGGTATCCTCTGTGCATCCCTTAGGAACACCGGCACTGTCCGGAACACCGCTTGTCATCACACCGGAGCCTGCGCTTACCAGCATGGCATCACTGTGTCCATGATAGCATCCTGCAAATTTAATAATCTTATTCTTTCCTGTAAATCCTCTGGCAACACGGACTGCACTCATAACAGCCTCTGTACCGGAATTTACCATACGCACCATATCCACATGTGGAATATGGTCACAGATAAACTCAGCCATCTCCACTTCGATTGCAGTTGCACATCCGAAGCTGAGGCCCTTTTCACACGCCTTCAGTACACTTTCTTTTACTTCCGGAAAATTATGGCCCAGGATCATAGGTCCCCAGGAATCGATATAATCCACATATTCTTTTCCATCAACATCATAAATATGGCATCCGTCTGCGCGGTCGATAAATCTCGGTGCAATACCGATAGCGCCGTAGGCACGTACAGGACTGTTTACTCCTCCCGGAATCACCTTTACTGCTCTGTCAAATAATTCTTCTGATAAACCCATCAGCCGATTCTCCCTTCATCCATGCATTTTGCAAGTTCTTTTGCATAATAAGTAAGATAGATCTGGGCACCTGCACGGTATGCACTGACTGCCATCTCACACATAATACGTTCTTCATCGATCCAGCCCATCTTTGCAGCTGCTTTCACCATTGCATATTCACCGCTTACACTGTATGCTGCAACCGGCACATTTACAGCCTTTGATACCTCAGAGACCATATCCAGATAAGACATGGCAGGTTTTACCATAATGATATCTGCGCCCTCTTCCACATCTGTAAGCGCTTCCTTCATTCCCTCTCTTCTGTTGTGGAAATCCATCTGGTAACTCTTTCTGTCACCAAAGGACGGTGCAGAACCTGCAGCATCACGGAATGGTCCGTAGAAAGCAGATGCATATTTTACTGCATAGGACATGATCGGTGCTCCATAATGTCCGTTCGCATCAAGAGCCTCACGGATAGCACGTACACGTCCGTCCATCATATCAGAGGGAGCTACCATATCTGCGCCTGCCTCTACATGAGAAACAGCTGTCTTAGCCAGTAATTCCAGTGTTGCATCATTATTTACATCATGACCGCAGAGCACTCCGCAGTGTCCGTGTGAAGTGTACTCACACATACATACATCTGTGATATAGTACATGTCCGGGAACTGTTTCTTTGCTTCTCTCAGGGCCTTCTGTACGATTCCGTTGGGGTCGTACGCACCACTTCCCACCTCATCCTTATGATCCGGGATACCGAACAGCATAATGCTGTTTACTCCTGCATTCTGCAGACGTTCCAGTTCAAAAGGAAGACGGTCTACACTGTAGCGGAACTGTCCTTCCATAGAAGGGATCTCTTCTTCGATTCCTGTTCCCTCTTTTACAAATAAGGGATAGATAAGGGAAGACTTGTCCATTCTTGTCTCTCTTACCATTTTTCTTAAATTTTCACTGCCTCTTAATCTTCTTGGTCTCTGAATTAAATCCATGTCTTTTTGCTCCTTTTATCAACAATTCTCATAACTGTTCCATTTTTTGCAGAATAGTTATCAGTTTTCCTGTTTCATCTCTTCCACAAGCTCTATGAGACTTTCGATGGTAGCCTTCTTTGCCATGCAGGTCTGCATACCATAAGCATCTGCTGCAGCTTTGGTCTGTTTTCCGATACAGGCAGCTTTTACCTTCGTATAGTCCAGTCCCTTTGTGCCTTCCACAAAGCCCTTTACAGTGGATGCACTGGTAAATACTACACAGTCCACACTTCCTGTCTCCAGTTCTTTCTTCTCATCGATCAGCCTGCTCTTCTCATAACGAGTAGTGTAGGTTGCAATATCATCCACCTGTGCCCCTGTCTGCTCCAGCAGTTCTGTCAGCTTTTTATTTCCGGCTTCAGCTCTTGGGATCAGGATTTTTTCATTTCCCTGAAGTTCTTTTGCAAGCTCTGCTCCAAGAGTATCTCCGTCATACACATCTGGCACAAAATCAGCCAGCAGGTGATGCTCTTTCAGCTTTTTTTTCGTTCCTTCACCGATCACTGCGATCTTCGCCTGTCCCAGGCTGCGCACATCCATCTCTTTTCTGTCCATCTCGTCAAAAAAGATTTCCACACCTGCAGGGCTTGTAAAAATGATCCACTGATAAGTATCCAGTTTCTCAAATGCCTCATACAGTCTGCTGTTATCCTCCACAGGTACTGTACAGATAGACGGTAGCTCCAGAACCTCGGCACCTTTCTGGCGGAGAAGATCTGCTGTCTTTGAAATATGCTGTCTTGGTCTTGTGACCAGAACCTTCCAGCCTGCCAGAGGAAGCTTCTCATACCAGGAAAATTTGTCAGCCAGGGAGCAGACCTTACCCACAACAATAATGGCAGGTGTCTCTATCCCCTGTCTGTCCACCTCTTCCTTGAGGGTACCTACAGTAGCAACCACCCGCTTCTGTCCTGCTGTTGTTCCTTTCTGAAGAACTGCTGCCGGCATATCCGAATCCATGCCGCCTGCAAGAAGCCCTTTGCAGATATCCTCCAGTGCTGCAATTCCCATGAGAAACACCAGTGTTCCCTTTGTCTGAGTCAGTGCTTTAAAATCTATATCATACTCCTGCCCTGCACGTTTATGTCCTGTAATAATATGTAAGGACGAACAGAAATCCCTGTGTGTCACAGGAATCCCATTATAAGCAGGAACAGAGATGGGAGATGTCACTCCGGGCACGATCTCATAAGGGATTCCATTCTCAGAAAGGAGTTCCAGTTCCTCCCCGCCTCTTCCAAAGAGAAAGGGATCTCCACCTTTAAGCCTTACCACTTTATTTCCTTTTTCAGCTTCTTCCAGAAGAACCTTATTAATGTCCTCCTGCACCATTGTATGGTGATTTGCTCTTTTGCCTACATTAATCAGTCTGGCATGCTCCGGGATCTTTGCCAGAACCCCTTCGCCCACCAGACTGTCATATACTACCACATCTGCCTGCTGCAGAACCGCTGCGCCCTTTAATGTAAAAAGCCCGATATCACCCGGTCCTGCACCAACCAGCCAAACCTTGCCAGCTGCCATGTTTCTTCTCCTTTTTGCGTCACAAGAATTTTCTTTTTATAAATTTTTTATCTTCCCTCACAGTCAGATTTCAATTGCTTTGCAAGAACTGTTCCAAGCTTCTCTCCATCCTCCGCTGCACCTCTGATCTGACCTGTAAGCCACTTTCCTGTAGCTTCACTGTAATATAAACCGCGGATAAAGATCTCATCTCCGTCCACCTCTGCAAATGCAGCTACAGGCGAAGAACATCCTCCATCCAGATATTTTACATATGCGCGCTCTGCTGTTCCTGCAATCCAGGCATCTCTGTCACAGTATCCGTCCAGATACCCATAATCCTCACCTTTACGCCCCTGCACAGCAAGAATCCCCTGACCTGCTGAAGGAATCATCTCATCCGGTGTAAAATATCTGCTGATCCTGCTTTCCAGACCCAGTCGTTTCAGACCTGCCGCCGCCAGGATCAACCCGGAATACTCTCCTTCGTCCAGCTTGCGAAGTCTTGTCTGCAGATTTCCACGGATACTCTTTACCTCCATCTCAGGATACAGCTTCTTTAACTGAAGAGTTCTCCTTAAGCTGGAACATCCCAGAGGTTTATCCGGATACAGTTCCGACACTCCCTCAGGAAGCACCAGTACATCTCTTGGATCCTCACGCTTTGAAAAAGCCAGAAGCGGAAGCTCTTCTGGTACTTCCATAGGCATATCCTTAAGACTGTGTACAGACAGATTGCTTTTACCATCCAGCAATGCCCTGTCCAGTTCTTTTACAAACAGTCCTTTTCCACCCACCTTATCCAGAGTACGGTCCAGAATAATATCTCCTGTTGTTTTCATAGTCAGGATATTTACTGTTATTTCAGAGCTGGCATTTTCTTCACGGTTTTTCTGTTCTATGTAACTTTTTACCATCTCACTCTGGAGAACTGCCAGCTTACTCTCTCTGCTTCCAATGATCACCTCAGTCATCATTTTCCTCCTCATTATCATCTTCCTGCGCAACCCTCTCCAGGGCATTCTGAATCTCTTCTCTTATCCTGCGCGCTTTTTTATGGTCCAGACCACTGGCTGTAATGCCCACCACCAGTCCCTCTTCCATATAAATTCCCGGGAAATAAAAATCACACTGCTCCCTGTCACTGGCTACATTAACATAAACGCCTTCCTGCCTGCAGATCCTGTGGATCTCATCATTTAACTTTCTGTCATTGGTAGCTGCGATCACCATATATGCCATCGCAAAGTCTGTACGCTTCACCGGACGTGTGATCAGCTCTACATAACCGGCTTTGCTAAGCTCCATCATCTCCATGGTGACCTTCGGAGCAATGACTCTGATATTTCTGGTGAATGATAAAAGGGTTTTCACTCGACGAGTTGCAATGTTTCCGCCGCCTACAACCACGATATTCTTATCTGATAAGTCTATAAACATTGGAAAATACGGCTTATTCTTCATATATTTTCTCCAGTCCTGCCACACACTCAAGGAAAATCTCCTGATTCAGACTGTCACGCAGACCAAAGATCAGTTTATTTACTACTTTTCCTGCTGCCGTATCCACTGCATGGACCAGATTCTGCCTGTCATCCTCTTCCATAGGTGTTTTCTTTAATATCTTTGCAATCCTTAAATTCAGGTCATTGACTGCCTCATCTTTAATATCCTGAATTCTTGGGATCAGGTCTCTTCCATCCAGCCATTGGAAAAATTCATCCATCTGCTCTCTTACGATCGCGCCTGCTGCCTCCAGATTTTCCTGAAGTTCTGCAGGAACTTCCTCTATACGGAAGCTGTCCATGTCATAAAGTGTGACCCCCTGAAGCTTTCCAACAGATGGCTCTATATCTCTGGGAACTGCCAGATCGATCAGAATCAAGTCATCCTTTGTCCGGATTCCCTGGAATAATTCTTCTCTTAATGTGAAATTCGGGCTTGCAGTTGCACTCACTACAAGGTCACACTGCGGCACATACTCCATTCTGTCACCGTAATTAATACGCTTACAGCCCAGCGGAATATTCACAACTCCGCTTCTGTACTGACGGATGGTCACTGTCACATCTGCACCTGCCTCCTGCAAAGCCTGAGCAGCCACCTTACCCATCTCACCGTTACCGATGACCATACAGGTCTTATCCCTGAGAGAATACCCTTTCTCTGCCAGAAATCCGATGGCCTGATGGATCACTGACGGATTTCCATGGGAAAAAGGAACCTCTGTCTTAATCCTCTTTCCTGCTGTGGCAGCCATTCTGAACAGAACCTCCAAAACACCATCTGCCGCAAAATTCTCTCTTGCCAGATTCAGGGCATCCTTCACCTGTGTAAGGATCTGATCCTCCCCTATGATCTGTGATTTCAGACCACTGGTAAGATAAAAAAGATGCTCAACTGCCTCCTGATCCTTACGCTCTACAAAATATTGTCTGTAAGAATCCTCAGTAATTCCCTTTATCCTGCAGAGGCAGTCATAAAGACAGACATCCACCTCATCATCCACACTTGCCCAGACCTCCAGGCGGTTACAGGTGGACAGGATCACGCATCCATATATTCCATTTTGATTCTTTATTTTTTCCATTGCTTCACCGGCATTTTTCTTTGTAAATGCAAATTTCGCACGAATATCCACCGGTGCCATATTATGGTCAATTCCAATCATGGAAATACTCATAACTCTAACTCTCCTTCGTATTTCGCCATTCCTCAGCCATTTCATATCAAATCAAATATCCCACTGGCAACAGGGTATTTGATTTGATATGATATCCGGACAGCAAAAAAACGCTGTCAGAAATATCATAATCATTTCCTGTTAAGATGTCAATTGCAAACGCGGAAAAAGCTTCTTCTTTAAAGGATAACATGACGAGACCTCATTACCGTTCATTCTGCATTCGGTAATGAGGTCAAAACTGTGTTTACTGTTTATCTATTCTCATCAAAACTTTACATTTCTTTCTGTAACAGGCGATTCCATATTTTATAATTGTATGAATCCCTTCCTGTTCCAGCTCCATTCTGGTCAGCTTCTGTGGTTTTCCCACACTGTCAATGAAATGACTGATCACACTGTTTCCACTTGTATTCGCCCAGTAATTCTTCGGTTCCAGTCCAGGATCTGCCAGATGATCGCTGCAGAAATTGATCACATCCCATGGACAATAAACATCCACATTTCCAAACCGGCAGCCGTCATACCACTCTTTCACTGTCTCATAATATTTTTCCTGTCCATAATACCGGAGGAGTTCCTTTACTTCCGCATCTGTAAATCCAAATGTTTCATCAAAACTCTTATCTGTAATGGAATAAACCGTGACATGCTCCCACCACTTAAATCCCAGATTTTGAAGTGGGGGCTTCTTGCTCAATGACTCTACTGAGCCAAGTATCTACAAGCTATCCTCGCGTGCCCCGCGATTCTTTTTGCCCGGACACGGGCGTATTTTCTTACTTATTGTCCGGATATGGACAGTTTATACTGCCAGCATCCTTCTTGCCTCTTCACGGATATTGATCGCTGCATTTCGATCTCTGTCCATCTCATTTCCACACGTGCAGCGGTATACTCTTTCGGATAATCCCAGCTCTTTTTTTATCTTTCCGCCTTTACTGCATTTTTTGCTTGAAGGGAAAAAGCGGTCTATCTTTACTAATTTCTTTCCCTTCCAGGCAAGCTTATAATCCAGCATATTCCGGAACATCCCGTATCCATTATCCTGTACACTTTTTCCAAAATGCAGGCACTGGCCCATTGCTTTCATATCAATATCTTCTACCGCGACTATATCGTACTGGTCTGTAATCCTGCGGCTCAGTTTATGCAGATAATCCTTTCTCTGGTTTCGTATTTTTTCATGGCACCTGGCAACTTTCTTTTTCTGCCGCACATAATTGCGGCTTTCTTTTACACATCTCGACAGTTTACGCTGCTCCCTTGCCAGCCTTTTTTCATTTCTTCTGAAGAATCCTGCTTTTTCAAGCTCAATCTCTTCTGAAAACACTGCCATCCCCTGCATCGCATAATCAATCCCCAGTATTTTGGCATTGCTGTAATCTTCATCTGCTGCTTGGTTTTCGCAGCTGTATCCTTCATACAGCAGACTTGCAAAATACTTTCCTGACGGCTCCATACTGACTGTCATTGATTTCAGACAGCAGTTTTCTGCAGGCTCCCTGTGTTTTTTCATGGAGATCCATTTTAATTTGGGAAGCCGGATCCGCTTATCTTCTACCAGAATATTTCCGTTGACTACATTTGTTGTGTAGCTGTTTTTGGAGTGATGTTTTGACTTGAAACGTGGAAATCCAACCTTGGGATCACGGAAAAAATTCTTATATGCTTTCTCCAAATGAAGCTGAACATTTGCCAGTGCCAGCGAATCTACTTCTTTCAGAAATGAATACTCCTTTTTATACATGGCTGGTGTATTTTTTAACAGTTTTTTCGTCTTTTTATACTCCCGGATCTTGTCATTAAGCATCTGGTTATACAGAAAACGGCAGCAGCCAAATGTTTTTCCCAGAAGTATCTTCTGTTCTTCTGTTGGATAGATCCGGAAACGATATGCTATGTTCAATGCTTTTTCTCTCCCTGGGTTTCGATGTATTGACGGATTACTTCAAATGGTGCGCCTCCTGCCGTCAAAAGGCAGAAACTCTGACTCCAGAATGCTTCTTTCCAAAGTTTTTCCCGGATTTCCGGATACTCTTTACTGTTTATAATAGCATGAATCCTACTGTAATTCCAGAAAATAATGCAACCTGTTACTATCGCAAGTGACAGTGGCAAACGAATTAAAATGGTATAATATAGATATAGATAGAATACGTATGTAAACGAATTTCCCGGGATAATGAAATGCATATGGGTCCCGAACAAGAAAGGAGGGTTTCTATGAACAGAAAGTGCAAAAAGACAGGGATTTTTATAGGTCTTACTATGGCAATTACAGGTATGACTGCCTGCGGTGAAACTGAACCGGAAGAAACACCGGTGGTGAAAGAAGAAACTGCGAAACCAACAGAAACACCGGCACCAACTTCAACGCCGACTCCCACACCGACCCCGATTCCTGAATATATAGATTATGATTATGAGGAAGCCGGAGTTACCATTCAGATTCCAGGTATGTTGTGGGATATCAAACCGGAGAAAACAGATTCAGGTCTTATATTTACAGATCCTGATGAAAAATGGCTTATTCGTTTCTATCCGCTTACCTATGACAGGAAAATTCGTGTATATGATAATCTGACAAATGTTTTTGGAGAAGATGGCTCGAAAGTAAAAGATAAAAATTTAAGCTCCGTTTCCATTGAAGAAGGGGACTATGGAAATTCAGGCTATAAGTACAAACGTTATACATGGGCTTTGGATGTAGAAAAAGCAAGCGCATATGAATCATTTATTACGGCGTACCCCCATATTGTTGAAATTATCAACTATGACCAGACTGCGATTGAGGGGTATAATGCAATTCTGGTGGAAGTTACAACACCGGAAGGACTGGATGAGGCCGGCTCTTTAGATCGGGAACAGTTTTATGCGTATACTTCGCTGAAAGAATCATTATCCAGAGATATTCAGGATCAAACTGCAACTCGCGAAAAATATCCGGATGTTTCGGATATTGACACCAAAGAGACACGCCGCTTTGTAGAGAATCTGACATTTGCAGAAGGCGGCTCTACCATTGCAGCTTCTATTGACGGAGTTGAACTGGAAATTCCTGCATTTTGGGAAATAATTCCTACGTCTGCTGAGCAACATCTTCTGGTATCTTTTAACAGAGGTACGGAGGAGAAGGGATCTCTTGCAATCCATCCGGCTACTATGAATGGATATGATCCCGTTTATAATGCATTACTTGGCTGTGGACGTGGTGCTGGTGTGAACCGGGATGACCAGGAAGAGATTCAGGCGCGGTTTAAAGCTGCAGAAGCAGATGGTCTGGTAAAAGAATTCAAGGCAGGAAAAACTGTTTTCTACGGTGCATATTCACCAGTATCACATAAACTTTCTTTCAATACTCTGTTTACCAAAGAGCATTGTCTGTGTATAGAGCTTTACTTTTTAAAAGAACTGTCAAAAGAAGAACTGTGGGATTATGCCCAGGGCGAGAATTTTCAGACCGTACTGAATTCTATGAAAATTGATGTAAATATTCCAACGGCAGAAGAAATACAAATAGATAGGTCGTTTGATATTAGTAACGATGGTGTTCTGAAGAAATACAAAGGAACTGATCCGGAAGTGATCATATCAGATGTGATCAAGGGAATAGAAGTTAAAGAAATCGGCGAATATGCATTTTACAATTGTGCTGATGTTAAGAAAGTAGTTATTTCATCAGCAGTAGAACGGATCGATAAAGGCGCATTCGCAAATTGTGCAGCACTTGAAGAAGTTACCCTGCCATCCACATTAAAATATCTGGGGGATTATGCATTTGAAGATTGTTCTTCTCTTACGAAAATAGAGTTACCTGACGGTCTGGAGGAAGTTGGTGTTGAAGCATTCAGCAAGACATCAATTGAAAAACTGACAGTTCCGGGAAGCATGAAAGTTATTGGTACGAACGTTTTTGGTGATATGATGAATTTACATGAAATCCATATAGAAGAAGGCGTAGAAGAAATTGGGGAAAGTGCATTTCAAGGTGCCGGTTCAAGAGATACTTATGATGCGCCGGAGCATTGGGTTTTCATGGACAAAGAAATGGCTGCCAGATATGCAGATCACATCATCGATCCAGCCGTTCATACTGAAATACCATGGTGGATCAATATTTATCTGCCGTCTACAATAAAGAAAATTGGAGACGCCATTTTGGCAGGCAGCAGAGTGGAGGGCATTTATATGGAATCCTTTGATTCTGTGGAATCTCTTCCTGAGTTTTACGTTGGTGAAGAAATATATGAAACTACCTTCGGAGGAATTGAATATCTTTCGCAAATTTATTTTACAAAGGATACCATTGATAAATGTGGAAAGGAATTAGACGAATTCTTTATGTCCCTTCCATTTGGAGAGGACTGGGCATGGTATTATGAAGGCAACGATATCTACTGGATAGATGAGTCTGCAAGAGATTTTATGACACCTGAAGATCTGAAAACGGTTTTCGGTGAATAACGGATATGCTCCCATGAGATTTTGTTTTTTATAAAAAGGGAAGGTGATGAAATTTATGAAGATATTGAAGAAAGCAGGAGGGATTCTCCTTGTAATAATCGGAATATTCTTTTTTGTATCTGCTTTAAAGATGATCTTTGTGGATAACCCCAAAACAAAAGCAGCTCTGAAAGACGCAGTTTACGTTGATGCAGCAGATACGATCGACCCGGAAAACGATGGAAAAACCGTCATTGTATGCGGCACATTTGAGCTGACTGAACCGGCACATGATGATGAGCTTGGACTGGACTTTGACAGCATCCGCATTTCAAGTTCAAAACAGACAATGAAATTAACAAAATCTTCTTCCAAAAAGAAGGAGGCAATGACTGACGACGAAAAGAAATATGGCGTTCTGGAATGGAATTCATCTTTCAGCAGCATGCCGGTATCAGGCCAGGGGAAAATTGGAAATTATGCACTTTCGCAGGATTTTATTGATGATATTATGCTGACCAAAACCTGGGAAGATTACGACAAGGCAGCATTATCATCTGCCGGTTATACATATGTACCGGATAACACCTATACACAGAAGCATTTTATAGAACCATCGAACCAGACGACACGTTCACATAAAGAATATGATGTTCGTTATTATTATTCTGCTGCTGATTTCGAAACAGGGCAAACCGTAACTGCTATCGGCATACAGGACGGACAGACTCTCAAATCCGCACCCGGAATCACAGAGAATCTGATGAAAAATAAACTTGACCGCGATGAAGCGATCAAACAGGGCGGCATCCCAGGTATAGGAGCCCAGATCTTTTCAGTTGTTTCCTCATTGCTGTTAATATTGGGAGGGTTCCTTCTTATTATATTATAAGAAATAAATCTATAGCAATCCTCTTAAATGCATTATTTACGAGGATTGCTATAAAAATAAGATATTGCTGTATCATCAAATCAGATGGTTAGGCGATATCCTCTGTGACATACTCCGTATCTAGTACATCGTTTTCGAAATAACTATACCACTCACTTGTCTGCAAATCCGAGTGCACAGGTCTAAAAGCCTCAGCGTAGCCCGCTACGCCTGCGTTTTTAGACCTGCACACTCGAATCCGCATCCTACGCGATTGGTATAGTTATTTACGAAACGATGTACTAGCTTTTTACTTCTCAATTCTAAGCATGCGATACCCAATGCCAATATGTGTCTGGATGTATTGTACTCCATTTTTCTCAGGCTCCAGTTTTTTCCGCAATGTTGCCATAAAAACTCTGAGAGAAGCAACATCATTATCCGAACATCGTCCCCAAATCTGCTGGGTAATATAGGTATGTGTCAATACCTTCCCCACATTGCGGGACAAAAGACAGAGCAGCTTATATTCTATAGGTGTCAGATGCAATTCCTCTCCCTTCAGATATGTACAACCTGCCGTATAGTCTATCTTTAATCCACCATTCTCAAAAACAGAGCTTTCTATCTGCTCTCCGCTCTGCATAACCGCAAGTCTCCTCTGGGTGACACGGATACGCGCAAGTAATTCCTCAACAGAGAACGGTTTCGTAATATAATCATCCGCTCCTGCATCCAGCGCCTCTATTTTATCTGTGTCCTCACTTCTGGCGCTGATCACAATAATCGGCATATTCGACCAGGTACGGATTTTTTTTATCACTTCTACCCCTTCCATATCAGGAAGCCCCAGATCCAGAAGAACAATATCCGGATTGTGGGACGAAGCTTCCAGAATGGCTGAAGATCCGTTTTCTGCAGTCAGATATTTATAGTCATGTGTTTTTAATGTAGTAACGATCAGATTGCGTATGGGTCTGTCATCTTCAACCACCAGAATTAATGTTTTATTCATTTAATGTCACCTCGCTTAAGGGTAAAGTAAAAGTAAAATTGCATCCATGAGGATTATTATCTGTCAGAACCAGGGTTCCTTCATGTGCTTCTATAATAGAGCGGCAAAGTGCCAGTCCAAGTCCCAGACTTCGTTGACTATCCGCAACTGTTGTTTTCCCTGTATAAAACATCTCAAAAATATGTGACTTCATTTCTTCCGGAATTCCCGGGCCATTATCTTCCACACTTATCTGCGCTTTCCCATCTGTTTTCGTTCCCCGAATGCAGATCACAGAACCCGGCGGTGTATATTTTATTGCATTGTCAACTAAATTTACCAGAACCTGCATAATAAGACGTACATCCATACGTGCAAGAACAAGTTCTTCACAGTCTGTCACAATTTTATAATCATCATGTTTCCGGCTGATATGCCTCAGGGATTCTGCAATCACCTCATCCAGAAGCTGGTCTGTAAATTTAAATTTCAGTCTTCCGTCATTCAGTCTGGTAATGGAAAGCAAATTCTCCACAACTCCGATCAGCCATTCAGAATCATCATAGATATCGCTATAAATCTGATGTTTGGTAGCTTCGTCCAGACGGTCACTATTGCCAAGCAGCATATCTGCATTACCGGAAATGGAGCAAAGCGGCGTACGAAGATCATGCGAAATCGCCCGAAGAAGATCTGCCCGCAGCTGTTCATTTTTGGCCATAACTGCATTTTTTTCTTTTTCCAATGCATTTTTCGCATTTTCCATTGCAAGCGCACATTCATTTATTACAGACAACAGGATGCTGTATTCAAAAGTGTCCAGTGTTTCTTTTTGCAATGGTATCCCGATCACGCCGTAAACATTATCCCCGCTCCGGATTGCCAGATATAAACATTTAGCCTGAGGAAAATGGTGTGTGGACGCACCGGCATGCTGTCTGTTTTCACAGACCCATTTGGCTATCTGCTGCTCTTCTGGTATCAAAAAATCTTCTGTGTCCTCTTTTTCCCCGGAGAAAAGCTTTCCCTCTGATAAAGTTCCATTTTCTACTACATATGCTGTAATATTGCGGTTTAATAAACGGAGAAGCTGTGTACAGGTGACATCAAGAATCTCTGTTTCTCCTTTTGCCTTTTGCAGCAGACGGTCTGTATCGAACAGAATCTGTGCACGAAAGGCAAGCTGTGTAGACAGCTTTGCATGTGTTTTCAGCTTTGCTGCAAGTGCTCCCGTAAGTACGGATGAAATAAGCATTATGAAAAATGTCACCGGATAACCCACCGCATAGGTTTTGAAAGACATCCTTGGTTCTGTCAGAAAAAAACAAAATAAAAATACACTTAAGAAAGAGCCTGCCACACTGCAAAGATAGCCATCTGTCACAATCGAAGTAAGCAAAACCCCCAGAATATATATGGTTACAATATTCGTATCCGTAAAATTCAGTTTCTGAAACAACAGACCAATTAAAGTGCATACCACAAATATAAATACCGTCAGAAAATAATCCTTTGCAGACGGTTTTTCCATAGACCATGTGAATGATCGTTTCTGATGATTCACATTTTTTAAATTCATCCTGTCCCCCACCTTTTTTACTGTTTTGAAAATTATATCATGGGGCTGTGTTGTGGTCAAAAATCTTTTTTAACTAGTACAGCGAAAATTAAGTTTCTGCTATATTGACGCAGGATGATTTCTTCAGCTGCAAGGCGGAGGAATGAGGCGTAGCGGTGGCTACGGCGATTGACGACAACGCCGCAGATGAAAAATCAGACAAGTCAATATAGCAGTTACTTAATATTCGCTGTACTATATGCGGAAGCACTTCTGAAGAGCTCTGTATTCTCCCAGCACCAGTAATTTACTATTCTCTTCCAAATACGTATCCGGAGAAATTGCAATATTAAATTCTCCTTCATTTTTTACTGCCAGAATATTAATATTGTAACGCTTTCTGATATCCAGTCCGCCTACAGTTTTTCCAGTCCATTCCTCTGGCACTTCTACCTCAAAAATCGCATGGGAAGCATCCACCTCCATATAATCAAGGATATGATCATCTGTGTAACGGATAGATGCCCATTTTGCAACCTGCTTTTCCGGATAAACCACCTTATCTGCACCATTGCGTAAGAGAAATTTTTCCTGAACATCACGTTCAGCTCTGGATATTACCAGTTTTGCTCCCAGTTCTTTCAGAAGGGAAGTGGTCTCAAGAGAATTCTGAAAACTTCCTCCGATGGTCACGAAACAGATATCGTAGTTTCCAATCCCAAGAGATTGTAAAAATTCCGCATCAGTACTGTCCCCAATCTGGGCGTTAGTCACAAACGGAAGCACTTTATCCACCCTTTCTTCCTTCCAGTCGACTGCCATAATTTCATGCCCAAGCTGATTCAGCTGCATGGCAATATGTTTTCCAAATCTTCCAAGTCCAATAATCAATACATTCTTCATAATATTACTTGTCTCCTTCTCATCCAACTGTAATTTTCTCCAGAGGAAGCTTTGCATTTCCCTTGTTTCTTCCTGAGAATACTGCATAAATCAGGGTCAGGCCGCCTACGCGTCCCAGATACATCAGTATGATCAGCACAACTTGTGAAAAAACATGAAGTCCCGGTGTGACTCCCAAGGTCAGACCTACCGTACCCACAGCTGAAGCTGCTTCATACAGACAATCCAAAAGTGGAAGATCTTCGTATACGCTGATTGCAACACCTCCGCAAAAGAACAATGTAAAATAAAGCATGGCTACTGTGGCTGCATTTTTTATCACATGATATTCCAGTCTCCGACCAAAAGCCCCTGCATTTTCCTGACTGCGAAACGTCGCAATTGCATTCAGTATCAGTACCGTAAAAGTAGTTGTTTTCATTCCTCCTGCTGTAGAACCCGGCGAACCACCGATCAGCATTAACAGTATCATAACCGCTTTTGATGCCTCGCTCATCTCTGAAATGTTTATGGTATTAAAGCCGGCAGTTCTTGTAGTTACCGATTGAAACATGGCAGCTAACAGGCGTTCTCCCACAGGCAGGTTTTTCAGATCACAGACAAAGAAAAAAACTGCCGGAAAAATAATCAGGCATACAGTAGTCATAAGAATAATCTTGCTTTGCATGCGGTAACGTTTAAAATTCATTTTATTCCTATAAATATCATCCCAGGTGAGAAAACCGATTCCCCCTGTGATGATCAGCAGCATGATTACCACATTTATAAGGACATTTCCAGAATACCCTGTCAAAGACGGAAAGGCATTATCTGCTGTTCCCAGAATGTCAAATCCTGCATTACAAAAAGCAGAAACAGAATGAAAGGCTGCCATCCAGATTCCCTTTAAGCCATAATCCGATGCAAAAACCGGCAGCAATAACATAGCTCCTGCTGCTTCAATCAAAAGAGTCCCCTTTAAAATGAACCTTGTCAGTCTGACAATTCCTCCAACTTTAGGTGCTGAAATTGCATCCTGCATTGTACTTCTTTGCATGAGAGATATTTTTTTCCCTGAAAGAAGCGAAACCGCTGCCGCTACGGTTACTACTCCAAGTCCACCTATTTGTATAAGCGCAAGAATAACTGTCTGTCCGAACACAGACCAGTAACTTCCGCTGTCCTTTACTACAAGCCCTGTAACGCATACTGCCGAAGTGGCTGTAAAAAGTGCCTCATGAAATGGCGTCGGCACTTTCTCCAAAGAAGAAACCGGAAGCATCAGCAAAATGCTTCCCAAAAGGATCACACCTGCAAATCCCAGAATAATCAGCTGAAAAGACGTCAGGTGTTTTCTCTTACACATTTTTTCCGGCATAAATGATCATAACTCCTTACTAATGATTCTATAGCAATATCTTCATAATGCGTTTTATTATATACAATTGCTTTCAAAGATAGTATAAAAGTCTATGATTCCGTATTAAGATTGTATAAAGACAGTCAGCACTTTTACACAAGGCGTATCAATGTATGCCATAATCTTATCGATGTAGAATTGTCTGTTTATCATAGAAATCACCTTCATGGTTCCATGATACCCGCAATCGCATCAAAAAATAACAGGTATTGCGATTCGTAACCGCAATGCCTGTTATTTTTGCTTCTTTTCTGATTCGGTGAAATACGCACTAATTCATCTGACATTTCTCTCTGAGGGTGTCATAAATTTTCTTTGTTTCTGATTCATCTGCGCCATTTACCACCAATATTTTTCCGCCTATATCCATAACTACATATGAGTGGCAGGATGCATGGGTGTAGCGGATATAATCTCCATAAATATCATTTCTGAAATTTCCCATACCATACTTCAGGTTTCCCATACCATTTGTTCTGCGATCATTCCCATTTTGAAATAAATTTTCTTTGTATGAGATACTGTCAATCTGCCCATAATCCACTGTATAATCACTCCATCCCTGTGCCTCAACAGTAAAATCATTATCATGAAAACTAATATCAATACTCCCCCAGAACAAAGTCCATATAGTAAATATTATGACAAAAACTGATACTATTATATATATCACGATTGTCTTCTTGTTATACCGGATTTTTAATTTTTCTCCGGCTGCCATTTTTTTCTTATAAAAAAGATAAGAATAAAGAATACTGACAATTGCAGCAGCCATAATGCTCACAATATACAAAATCAAAGCAGCAATGCTTTCTCCAAAAAGGCCGCAAAGCATACATAGGACACCTGATGCCACCCATAATTTTCCACTGAATCTATGAGTTGCACTCCAGTTTTCTTCATCCTGCAGTGTCCATACAACCCTGATTCCTATGGTGTTATTCTGTTTCACCTTCGGCAAATAATTTCCTATGATCATAAACAGTAATCCTGTTCCAAAGTAAATTACTGCCATAAACAGATTCTCACTATCCGCATCCATATTGATCAGTCTTGCCATACCATTATAGATTAACGCGGTAACAGGTATCATCCATATGACCATCCCTATAACCTTACTGCTCTGCTGTCTGTTCCTGTTGTCATAAAAGATGATTGTCACCAGTATGCAATCTGTCACTACAAAAAACACGTTTATCCATATGCTCTGCGCCATCGTAAAACCCACCAAAATTCCTGCAAGCATTACCAGTACAGAACAGATCAATGTACCTTTATATTTTTTAATCATTTCCTTCATAATCCGATACCCCCTTTAAGTCTGTGATCCACAACATAACATCCTCCAATACAGAAGTATTTAGTTCGTAATAAATAAATTTTCCTTCCCTTTTGCTCCTGATCAGATCAGCATCCTTTAATATTGCCAGATGTCTGGATATAGACGCCCCCGTCACTGAAAAATGTTCACATATCTCTCCTGCTGAAAGCCGTCCGCCCTTTAACAAATTTAGAATCTCACGTCGTATTGGATCTGCCAGTGCTTTCAATGTATCCTGTAATCCCAAAAGTTCATCACAGCCTTTCATTTAACATTTAACCTAATTGTTAAATATAATATAGTATAAAGAATATCATATGTCAAGTGCACTCTCTTATTACTTATTACTTTTTGCAATTTTCGAAGAAGGGGACTTCATCCTGCCCGGAAGGCTTTTTATGTTATAGAAACATTACGGAGTAATTTCCTATAACATAAAAAATAAGCAGCCACGCACGGTAAGGTGCATGACTGCTGTAGTTTTCAGACAAACTCAAAAGTCAAAAACAGAAATTTTCTATTCTGTATCACGGTGAATATTTTCTTACTCTTAACGGAATCCCATTCTGAGCAGCCAGGATTTTGCTCTGCTCTACTTTTTCCTCGCCGATCACATCTACAACTGTGAAGCGTACATCATCAAGATACTGCTTGCAGTCTCTTGCAAATTTCAGCATGGCATCAAAGGATTTCTCGCCATATGCAGGACGGACTACTTCATTGTAGGAAGCTGCATCCGGCATATTCAGGCTGATGGATATACTGTCTACAGCCTGACAGATTTCTTCTGCAGTAGAACGTTTGTGAATCAGATCAGATAAGCCGTTGGTATTCAGCCTGATCCGGAATGGGTATCTTTCCCTGATATATTTGCTTACTGCTATAAGGTTCTCAAGAGCCATGGTCGGTTCTCCGTATCCGCAGAAAACCACTTCATTACAGTCTGAAAAATCAAACTCATCAATGGCTTTATAAATCTCTTCCAATGCAGGTTCATGTTCAAACCAGAGATTGGATGCCTCACCGATGGCATCCTCTGTATTTCGGATGCAGAAAGTGCATCTGCATGGACATTTATTGGTAATGTTAAAATATACCTGGTTTTTATATCTGTATATGATATCTGTTGTCATTTTATATTCTCCTCAGTGTCAAGCGGATAAAATCATCCGCTTCGCTACTTGATCCGGTTAACTTCAGTTATTTTATTTTTCCTATTATTTCGCAATATTAGTCTTAAATCCGATTTTATCAAGTGCAGTACCGATGATCACAAACATAATGGCACTTCCCCCTGACTGTACAATACTTCCGCTGACAGAAGTAAAGAAGGATGCTGTAAATCCAAACATAATTCCTTCTGCAATATAGTATCCTGTTGCTGAGATGGCGAATGCAAGGAATAATGCAACTACATTTCTCTTTGTGACCAGCTTTGTTCCTTTAGAAGAAAACGGAAGGCAGATCAACATTTTAATGATTATGGTTGCAGGCGCCCATACAGGTGCTGTCAGAAGGTCTGCCAGTCCACCTCCGATCGCTCCTGCCGCACATGCGTAAGGTAATGGCAGAAATGCTGCTGCCAGATAGATCATAGTGTCACCCAGATGTACATATCCTCCGTTCACCCCTACCGGAATGTGGAAGATATAAGCTGTCATTAAAGTAGTCAGTGCTGCCATTACCGCTGTGGCTGTGATCCTTTTCACTGTACCAGCTGTTCTGATGTTTTCTTTTGCTGTTAATTCAGACATAATATGGTCCCTCCTGTTATATATTTTATTTAAATGTCCGGTAATTTCATAATTATGATTTAATCGGATAAGCTCTCCGCTTCGATATAATTCGGCTAAAACAATATTTGCGATTTCCTGTATTATATCTGTGTCAGTATCCCCAAATATTTTTCAAAACAGACTCCGTCATTTCTGTCAGTACCTTCTTCCACTGCATCGTGAATAGCTCCGCTCAGAAATTCAACCGCCTTCTCCACACATGCTTTCATGGGAATTCCTCTCACCATTCCTGCGCTCAGGACAGATGCCAGAAGATCTCCTGTTCCGGAATAGCTGCCGCCCTCTTTTACAGAAAAACACCAGTCTGCTTTTTCTTTTTCCAGAACCAGATTTCCCATTCGTGCTCTGCCGTCACTGCCGGACACCTCTACTCCTGTGATCACAATTGCTTCCAGTCCAAAACGCTGAGTCAGTTCTCTGCCAGATGTTTCTATTTCCTTAAGCAGCTGTGTTTCTTCCATATCAGAAAGTGCTTTCATCCTTTCTTTCATTCCTTCTTTTCCATACAGAAGAAGAAGTGCCTCTGTCAGGTTCGGTGTGATCACTGTAGCTTCTCTGACCAGAGTCCGCATTTTTTCACAGAGAGTCTCTGAATAGGTTTTGTATGTTTCCCCTCTGTCTCCCATAACCGGGTCAACCAGGATATGTGTTCCCTCTGTGCATAACATATCTACAAATTTCAGGATCAGATCCACCTGTCTGGCGTCTCCCAGAAATCCTGTATAAACACCATCCGGTGTAAATCCCATTTTTTTCCACTCATCCATGATCAGCTCCATCCGGTCTGTATAATCATCCCAGAAATAAGATCCGTATCCTGTCTGATTACTCAATATTGCGGTGGGTAGCGGACAAGCCTGGACTCCCATGGCGGAAATTACAGGAATCGCTGCTGTAAGAGAGCATTTTCCCAAGCCGGACAGATCATGAATTACTGCAATTTTTTTCAATTTTTTATTCCTCTTGCTTTCTTTTATGCTTTGTATTAATATAGCATCACAGTGGATATATGAATATAGCCAGATTTAATGTTTTTTTAAGGGTCAGTTTGTTTGATTCCAGAGCGTGTTTGAAAAATGCTTTTCGCAAGATGTGCGTCACAATTTACGGAAGATTTTGTCCGAATGAGGGCGTCGTAACGGGCTACGGCAACCGAATTCGAACAAAATATACCGCAAAGTGGGGCGTACAGATTGCGGGAATGATTTTTCAAACACACTCTGAAAAGATTGGAGTTTTTTATGGAATTGATTTTAGATAAAAATAAAAAAAAGGAGCACCTGTACCTGGAGGTGTTCCACTATTACAGGGAGCTGATCATGGAGAAAAAGCTCCCGCCTGGAAGCAGGATGCCCTCTCTTCGAAAATGTTCACAGGAACTGAAGCTGAGCCGCACTACCATTGAAAATGCCTATCTGCAGCTGGCTGCGGAGGGATATATTATTTCCAAAGCCCAGAGCGGATATTATGTGACAGATATTGCTGACAGACAACATACATCTGTCAGAAAAGCCGAGAAACAGACCAAGACACCCTGCAGGTTTGATTTTGCTTCTTCAGGAGTAGATCGGGAGAGTTTCCGTTTTGACTTGTGGAGACGTTATATCAAAAGTGCCCTTCGCCAGGATGAACGATTACTGTCCTACGGAGAGCCTCAGGGAGAGGCAGACCTGAGAGATACACTTGCTGATTATGTGAGAGAACGCAGAAATGTGCTGTGCAGTGGGGAGGATATTGTGATCGGTGCTGGTATCCAGAGCCTTTTGCACATCCTCTGCCCGCTCCTTGAGCAACGTCAGACTGTTTCTTTTCCCAATCCTTCCTTTGTACAGGGAAGCACTGTATTTCATGACTATGGATTTCAGATAGATTACAGGAATAAGGACTGCGATATTATATATGTTTCTCCTGCACATATGACAAAATGGGGTGACATTATGCCTGTTTCCAGGCGCCTGGAGCTGGTGAATTACTCTGCTTCACATGGCAGTCTGGTCATTGAAGATGATTTTGAAAATGAATTTGTGTATCTGCAGAAGCCTACCCCTTCTCTTTTTGGTCTGGCGGGCGGTCAGAATGTAGTGTATCTGGGAACCTTTTCCAGACTTCTGCTGCCCTCCATCCGTATCAGCTTTATGGTCCTGCCTCCGGAGCTTTCTGCACTGTACAGAAAAAAGGCAGACCAATATAATCAGACAGCATCAAAAGCAGAGCAGATTGCTCTTTGCCAGTTTATCCGGGATGGTCACCTGGCTGCACAGACCCGTAAGCTGAAACGTCTGTATTCTGTAAAGCTGAAAGCACTCCGCAGTGCAGTGCGGGAAGTATTTGGGAAAGATGCCCAGATCCAGACCGGAGCCGCAGGTACCAGTCTGGCCCTGACTCTGTCCACAACTCTTACCTGGCAGGAGCTTCAAAAAAAGGCACAGACCAATGGTCTGCGCCTGCAGCTTCTGAGAGAGGCTCCCGGTAAGATTACCCTGATCCTCTCCTGCTCCTCCATGCCTGTGGCAGATTTCGTCCCGGCATGCAAGCTGTTAAAAGATATCAGTCAGATACAGAATTAATTAGTATCCTCTGTTATTATCAATCATATAAAGCAATGCATTACAGATACATGCGGCAACATTGCTTCCGCCTTTTCTTCCTCTGGCTACAATATAAGGTACGTCTGCCTGCATGATCAGTTCTTTGGACTGAACCACATTTACAAAACCTACCGGCACACCGATGATCAGCTCAGGATCCAGCTTGCCCTCCTCTATCAGTTCATAGAGACGTACCAGCGCAGTGGGGGCATTTCCGATGGCAAAGATCAGCTTCTTTCCCATGGCAGCAGCCTTATCCATGCTGGCTGTAGCTCTTGTGGTTCCGTTGGCTTTGGCTGTGGCAGCTACATCCTCGTCAGAGATAAAGCAGAATACTTCTCCGCCGTAACGGGAAAGGACTCTCTTGTTGATCCCGGACTCTGCCATGTGTGTATCTGTCACAATGCAGGCACCGTCTTTGATAGCAGCAATTGCTTTCTCAACTGCATTCTCAGAGAAACAGAGATTCTCTGCATAATCAAAGTCTGCGCTTGTGTGAATACATCTCTTTACAATCAGCTCTGTTCCGGGAACCAGCTTTTTATCTCCAAGTTCCTCTGTGATGATCTCAAAGCTGCGTTTCTCTATATCCATTGGTTTTACATTTTCCAGTTCTACTTTCATTCCTTATCTCCCAAATTCCATAAATTCCCGTATACAATAGTTACATCTATCACTCATTATAGCAATCCTCTAAAATAATGCATCTTAATCCAGCCCATCAGAGTGTGAAATTCTGCTGAACTGTCTTAAATGCATTATTTACGAGGATTGCTATAGTTTATCTGGATTTTCACCATACAGTTCCGGATCAGATTCCCTGCTCCAGAATTTCGTAGATTTTCTTCATATCCAGATGTTTCCTCAGTTCTGCTGCCAGAATATCATACTGGGTTTCTTTAAATGCTGCAAAATCGATTCCTGTCATCTGAGATACATCAATCCCCTTTTTCTCACCCAGAACACGTACAACAGCCTCTGCCACATCCTCTCTGTCAAAAACTCCATGGACATAGGTTCCACAGACATTTTTACAGTATGCACCGTCTTCCTTACACTCTCCTGACACCTGATCTTCAATGGATACACTGTGTCCGGCCTCGCCTTTTAACACAGTTTCTCCCATATGAATCTCGTAACCCTCCAGTTCTGCACCAGAAAGTGCCTGAAGCTCTCCCTCGAGTTCCAGGAATCTGCCGGAAACTCTGGTTCTGGTTTTCTTTTCCGCAAAAACAGTATCCATAGGAAGCAGTCCCATTCCCTTGATGGTTCCTCCGGCTTCCACATGATGAGGGTCACTTAAGGTCTCACCCAGCATCTGATAACCGCCACAGATTCCAAAGATGATCTTACCCTTTGCAGCTTCCTTCAAAACTGCAACTTCCAGACCATTAGCCCGCATCCACAGCAGATCTTCCATTGTATTTTTTGTTCCTGGAAGGATGATCATATCCGGATTTTTCAGTTCACTGACATGCTGTACATATCTCAGGGAAACTCCCGGGATACTTTCCAGTGGATTAAAATCTGTGAAATTGGAGATCCTTGGCACCCGGATCACCGCAATATCAATAAGATCCACTTCCTGTTTTCTGTCAAATCTTTCTGTGAGGCTGTCCTCATCCTCCACCTGAATATCCAGATACGGAGCCACTCCCACTACAGGGATATGGCTTCTCTCCTCCAGCATCTGCACTCCCGGATCAAGGATGGTCTTGTCGCCGCGGAATTTGTTGATGATCAGACCCTTTACCATCTCTCTTTCATCCTCTTCCAGAAGCTCCACTGTACCGATCAGCTGTGCGAAAACACCGCCTCTGTCAATATCTCCCACCAGAAGTACCGGTGCCTTTGCCATCTTTGCCATTCCCATATTTACGATATCTTCTGTTTTCAGATTGATCTCTGCCGGGCTTCCTGCTCCCTCGATCACAATGATATCATTTTCTGATGCCAGTTTATCATAGGCTTTCATAATATCCGGCACCAACTTTTTCTTATATTTAAAATAGTCTCTGGCACTCATGGTTCCCAGGACTTCTCCGTTTACGATCACCTGGGAGCCTACATCATTGGTAGGCTTCAGAAGAATGGGGTTCATCAGCACAGAAGGCTTAATTCCGGCTGCCTCCGCCTGCATCACCTGAGCTCTGCCCATCTCCAGCCCCTCTTCTGTAATAAAAGAGTTCAGTGCCATATTCTGGGATTTAAAGGGTGCCACCCTGTATCCATCCTGTTTAAAAATCCTGCAAAGCCCTGCTGCCAGAAGGCTTTTTCCTGCATTGGACATTGTCCCCTGCACCATAATCGCTTTTGCCATTTTTTGTTTCCCCTTTTCTCCTGATCAAGCGGATATTCGCAATCCGCTTCGCTACTTGCTCATAACCGAATAACTGCTCCGCAGTTTATCAGAAGGAGCTTGCACTCCTCCTGATACAAGCAAGTCCCCACCCACTGCTTATTGCTTTTCGCAATTGAAGCAGGGGACTTACTTGATTCGGTTAAATACTTATAAAAGCACTTCTTCCAGTACCTCTATCAGCTTTTCATTCTGTTCATGCAGCTTCACTGCCACACGGTAATATCCCTTTTTCAGCCCCGGATAGTTACTGCAGTCCCGGATCAGGATTCCCTTTGCAACACATCTTTCAAAGAGATCCTCAGGTCCGTAAAAGAATATATAATTTGCTTCAGAAGGATATACCGTCAGCCCAAGCTGTCTCATCTTTTCCTTCATCCATGCAGATTCACGGAAAATGATCTGCCGTCCTGCTTCCACATATTCTGCTTCCTTCAGTGCTGTCATTCCTGCCTGCTGTGCCATGGTAGACACATTCCAGGGCTGGGTGACTGCCTCCATCCGGTCAAGTACTTCCCCGTCCGAACAGAATCCATAGCCCAGCCGCACACCGGGGATCGCATATCTTTTGGTAAATGCCTTAAGAATAAAAAGTCCGGGATATTTTGCCAGTTTTTCCTTCAGCGTATGTTTCTCCGGATCTTTTACAAAATCCAGGAAGCACTCATCTACTACCATAAATATTCCCTGCATGGCACAGGTTTCCAGAATTTCTTCCAGAAGGTCCTGAGGTATGGTGATCCCTGTAGGATTATTGGGATTACACAGGAAAATAATATCCGGCTTTTCTCTTTTCAGAACATCCGGATAATCTTTCTGTATACAGAAATCATTTTCCTCTTTCAGATAATATCTGCTGATCTCACAGCCAACACTGACCAGTGCCTGTTCATACTCCGCAAAGGTAGGAGCAGGAAGAAGGGCCTTCTTTGGATTCAATGCCCTGCTGAGGGAAAAAATAAGGTCTGCGGCTCCATTCCCGCAGATCAGATATTCTTTTTTTGTATGTTCATAATCTGCGATTGCCGCTTTCAGAGGTCCGCATCCTACACGGGGATAATCACTCAGGTCCTCTACACTGTCTATGATCGCCTGCTTTACACTCTGCGGTGTTCCCAGCGGATTACAGTTTGCGGAGAAATCCAGACAGTGATCATATTTATAAACATCACCGCCATGTATATGTTTTGTCATCAGTTGTCTCCTGTCTTACTATACATGTTTTATATTAATAACTATTCAGCAATCCACTATTGAACCAACAAGCTGTTATCCTGCAAGATTATTACAAAAATCAACTTATCAGCACACTGTTACCGGAATTATAAAAAGAAACAGATGCGCACCGCGCTTCCGATCAGAAGGAATATCACAGCCCCCAGGATCGCTGTTGCATAAAGCAGACGGTTGGATCGTCTGATATCCTCCACCTCCACAGGGCGGATTCCATCTCCTATGGTTGGTTTCTCATAAAGCTTTCCGAAATAATAAGCATTGCCTGCAAGCTGTACCTCCAGCGCACCTGCCATTGCTGCCTCTGTCTGTGCAGAGTTGGGGCTGGCGTGATTTCTTCTGTCTCTGCGGTAGATCTTGGCTGCATTTTTCACATCCATTTTTACAAATGCAGAGGCTGCCACCATCAGCCATCCTGAAAGTCTGGCTGGAATATAATTGGCCACATCATCCAGTTTTGCAGCGCAACGGCCAAAATACAGATATTTATCATTCTTATAACCCAGCATGGAATCCATGGTATTGATTCCTTTGTAAAGAAACATCAGCCACACTCCGCCGATTGCCATATAAAGCATCGGTGCTATAACACCGTCTGAAGCATTCTCTGCCACAGTCTCTACTGCCGCCTTTGTAACACCCTCCTCTGTCAATGACTGGGTATCACGGCCTACGATCATAGATACTGCATAACGGGCCTCATCCAGAGTTCCGTTTTTCAGTCTGTCATAGACTTTCATGCTCTCTGTTTTCAGAGATTTGGTTGCCAGAAGCTGATAACACCAGAAGGTCTCCAGTGCAAATCCCGCCCATACTGAGATTCCATAGAGAATGTGCAGGATCAAAAATGGGATTCCACCGCTTAACAGACAGACAAGGATCACTTCCACTGTACCTGCAGCCAGTTCACCCTTATCTGTTTTTGGAAAAATCTTTCGGAGTATTTTTTCCAGAAATGCGATCAGATTTCCGATCAGACACACCGGATGATACAGCCATCTGGGATCTCCTATCATAAGATCAAGTATGAAGCCTGCAGCAAGGGCAGGCATACTGTAATGTAACATATTTTTAAAACTCCTTGTTATGATATTCCAGACATTTCATGAGAAAAGCCCTGGGAATCTGGGGATTTCCATAATAATAGATATGAGGATATCCTGCCAGCAGGTTACTGCTGCTGTGCATACAGTCCCATCCTCTTTTGCTCATAGGCTTCGCTGCATGGAAATCACTTCCACAGTTCTCAGAATCAAAATAGTGGAATTCATGGGCCGGAATCTCACCGATTTCCTCTGCACTTCTGCCAAAAACAGGTTTCCCGGCGGTTAATGTGATATATCCAAATCTGGTCAGTCTGGGAGTACGGAAACATTTTCCGGGAATCACTCCGCAGGTTTTCCGGAACACTCCGTTCATGTCCTCCATCTGTTCATGAAGATACATAAAGCCTCCGCATTCTGCCATACATGGCATGCCCTGTTTAACTGCCTGTGCAATCTCTTCTTTCATGGATGCATTGCGTTCCAGTGCCTCTCCATTTAATTCCGGATAACCGCCATAAAGAAGAATCCCATCCAGATCTGCAGGAAGATGTTTATCATGAATTGGCGAGAAATCAACCAGCTCTGCCCCCATTTCCTGAAGGAGACGGAAATTGTCTTCATAAAAGAAACAAAAGGCTTCATCCTTTGCCACTCCGATACGCAACTTCTGTGGCAGACAATATCCATATGTCTTGTCTTTCTGTATCAGAGATTCCGGCACCTGCAGATCCTCTGCATTTTGGGCAAGTGCAAGAATCCTGTCAATCTCCAGTGTATCTTCCAATATTCCGGCAAGCTTCTGCAAACGTTCCTTCAGATCAGAAATCTCCTCAGGAAGCACAAGACCCAGATGACGGCTCTCGATCACACAGTCCTCTACCTTTGGCACATATCCAAGAACCTCCACCTCAAGCTGTTCTTCCACCAGCTTCTTCATTCTGGGATAAAGCATGGGAGACATCTGGTTAAAGATCACGCCTTTGATATGGCTTTTCTCTTTGTACTCCATAAAACCTTTGATATAAGCTGCCAGGGAAATACTCATTCCTCTGCTGTTTACCACAAGGATGACCGGAGTATCTGTGGTATCTGCCAGGTCATAGGCGCTTGCTTTCGTGGATATTCCACCCACGCCGTCATAATAGCCCATAACACCTTCCATCACTGCAATATCGCAGTCTGCTGCATTTTTTCCAAGCAGGTATCGGGTAGTCTCGGCATCTGTAAAAAAGGTGTCCAGATTTCTGGATTTCGTCCCGATGACTCTGGAATGAAACATGGGATCTATATAATCCGGTCCGCATTTAAAAGATGCCACTTTCATTTTTCGATTGACCAGTGCCTGCAGAAGTCCGCAGGTAATCAGAGTTTTGCCACTGCCGCTGGCTCCTGCTGCAAGAAGTATTCTTGGAATATCCATCCCTGTTCTCCTCTGTTTCTGTCCTATATTTTTTCAACAATTTCAGGGCATTCCAATCTATTAACTGTTAATCTGTATTTCCTTAACTGTTAATTTGTAATCCCTGATATCTGCATCATTTGTTATTTCCCGGGATTCTGAAGTGTAATAATATAAATAGGATTCTCGCCCATCATCATATGATAACGTCCGATTGCCTTTGAACGTGCCGCACTTAGCTGCACGATTTCATTTTCTTCAAATCCAAACTCTTTCGCTGTTTCCAATGCTTCAGACACAGTTTCAAGAGTGATACAGTTGATCACGATCCGGACCTGAGGGTTCTTTTCAAGTAACAGCTTCACGATCTCTTTCAGATTTCCTGACGAGCCTCCGATAAAAGCATGGGTTGGTGCCGGAAGATCTTTCAGAGCCTCCGGTGCAAGTCCTTCCACGATCTCCAGATTATCCGCTGCAAATTTCAACTTATTCCGGTGGATCAGTTCAACTGCATCTTCCTTTTTCTCGATTGCCCAGACCTGTCCCTGATGAGCACGAAGTGCCATCTCTACTGACAGTGAGCCTGTTCCTGCACCCACATCATAGCAGACGGAATCAGCAGTCAGTCGCAGTTTGGAAAGGGATACCGTACGCACCTCTTCCTTTGTCATAGGCGCTTTGCCTCTGATAAATTCTTCATCTCTGATCCCATGCGTCTCCAGACGTGTTCCTGCATTTTCATTTACTGCACAGATGACGGACAAAGGATCACCCTTATATTCTGTCAGTTCACTGGCTGGTTTTACAAAAATCTTCTCATTTTCATAAGACAGATTTTCTCCCACATAAAGGAGCACATCACCCATCCCGTATTTTACCAGTTTCTCTGCCAGAACTGCTACACCGTCTGAAGTTCCAAGTATGGAAAAGACTTTTTCTGCATAACAGATATGTGAGATAAGATTACAGCCTCTTCCATGTGCACTGACGATTTTGGCATCATCCCAGGACAATCCTATTTGGGACATAAAATATACAACTGAGGAAATCCCGCATTGTATCTCTATCTCTGTATTGTTTTGTGCTGAACTATCCCGTTCTTCCTCACTCTTCTCTGATCCGTTCTTTCTCTGTACTCTCAGATCCGCACTGTCCTGACACAGTACTTCCAGAAGTTTTCTGGCCCCGCTGTAGAATCCCACATCTCCGGAAAGGACGATTACAATATTGTCATACTCCGGGTGTGCATCAATATAATCCCTGATCTCCTGGCTTCTATATTCCACGAACACATCCTGTCCCGGACGTTTCACCGAATCCACCATCCTCCTGGCACCGATCAGAAGATCCGCCTGATCCAGGCTGTTCTTACCTTGGACAGTGAGAAGTTTTTGACTTCCCATTCCAATTCCCAGCAATGTAATATGCGGTCTGTGAGCTAAGCTGAAATGCTCTGTAAGAAATCTCTTACATTCTCTCTCAGACATTCCTTCCTCCTTCAGAGGACGCCCGATGATCACAGGAACTGCATCACATTCCAGGGCAGCATCGATCTTATCCTGAAATCCACCTGCTTTTCCTGTATCCTTTGTGACCAGATATCTGCAGTCATACTGTCTGAGCATTGCAGCATTCAGCTCTCTGGAAAAAGGCCCCTGCATTCCTATCAGATGTTTCCCCTCAAATCCCAGCTCTGCACAGGCTTTCATCACATTGGGCAGAGAAAGGACTCTTGCATAAAGACGGTTCTGATAATCCTTCATGCCTGTGAAACCGGCCAGTTCCTTGCTTCCTGTTGTCAGCAATACATTTCCCTGTGTCTGATCCAGATAATCTGCAGCAGCCTGAACACTGTCCACATATACTGCCCTGTCCTCATGTTCCCCAGCCTCTCTCAGCACCCTGTAATATGCTGTCTGCGTATTCTCACAGGCTGTCCTGATATTTACAGTCACCTCAGCAGCATAAGGATGAGTAGCATCCAGCACCATTTCCGGTTTCTCCTGTAAAAAGGTCTCCTCCATGGCTGCTGCATCCAGTCTTCCGGTCTGAACAGTAAGAAATTCATTTTCTGTAAGGGATTTGCTGCCATACTCTGTGGCAACAAATCCCTTTGTCTGTACCCTGTGATCTGCCAGAAACCGGCAGATTTCGTATCCTTCTGTTGTTCCCGCAAAAACAAGAACTTTATACATTCCTATATCCCCTCGGTGTTACCATCTTATTGTTGATTTCCTTTGTCTGAGAATTACCGATAAATACTGTGGTAAACATATCCACCTGTGTATCTCTCAGTTCCTTTAATGTCATTACATGAGCTTCTTCGCCTTCTCTTGCAATATTGGAAACTGTTCCGCAGATGGTATCCGGTGATTTGTATTTCATCATCAGATCACAGGCTTTCTGCAGGTAATCATGACGTTTTTTACTTGACGGATTGTAAAGGCATACAACAAAATCTGCCTGAGCTGCTGCCAGAAGTCTTGCCTCTATCTTTTCCCATGGTGTGAGAAGGTCACTTAAGCTGATCAGACAGAAGTCATGGATCAGAGGTGCACCCAGAACAGCAGCTCCGCCTGTTGCAGCTGTCACACCCGGAATGATCTCCAGTTCTGTTTCCGGATAATTGACACCAACCTCATACATCAGACCTGCCATACCGTAAACCCCGGCATCACCGCTGCAGATCATGGAAACAATCTTACCTTTCTTTGCCTCTTCAAAAGCAAGGACACAGCGGTCCACTTCCTTTTTCATAGGTGTAGTCATAAACTCTTTTCCCGGAAAATATTCCTTCACCAGGTCTACATATACGGTATATCCGATGATCGCATCACTTTCATTCATGGCGCGGATCGCTTTTCCTGTCATCTGGTCATAAGCTCCCGGTCCGATTCCGATTACATATATTTTACTCAAAATGTATCCTCCATTCCCTGGCAGCCACTGCTGTGGTCACACCATTTTCTCCTGTTTTTCTCTGCAGCAACCTGCCATTTCCACTGGCAAGGACTGCACTTCTCTCACAGACATTGTCCACACCTGTGATCTTTTTTACAAAAGGTGAGGGAGTAAATTCTCCAGGCACCTGTTTTAATTCTTCTTCTGTATAAGTCACAAAAGGAATCTGCCAGTCCTGTGACAATGACAGGATTCCCTTTTCTTCTTTCTTCAGATCGATGCTTGCGATCTGCTCAAATGCTTCTTTATGAAATCCGGATCTGTCCAGCACCTTCTGCGCTGCCTCTGCGATTCCACGGGCATCCTTGTCTTTCCTGCAGCCCATACCCAGAGTCAGACATTTCGGAACTACCTGCGTGGTAGAAATAAAAGGATTACAGGAAGTATGTACAGTAACTGCAACTCCGCAGTCTATATTCGTACAGTCTGTCCCTGTTCCATCAAAACCAGAGCTTTTCTGTGTTTCCTCTTCTGATCTGTCATCCATACTGCTGACAGGATTCCCATATTCATCACACCGGACCAGCCCCTCCGGCAGTTCACCGTCCGTCGGAAACTCACTGTAAAATCCAACTTTCTTTCCTGCCAGAAGTGCAGCAGAGACTTCCTTTGCTGCTTTCATGTTAAAGATATTGCAATTATTTTTCTTTGCAAAAACATCTACTGCAAAACGGTGATGCAGGTCTGTGGCTGTTGTGACCACTGGTATTGCTTCCAGAATTTCTGCTGTTTTTAGCGCCAGTTCATTGGCACCGCCCAGATGTCCTGACAGAAGGGAAATGACAAACTTTCCACACTCATCTACGACCAGCACCGCAGGGTCTGACTTCTTTGACGCTACATAAGGCGCAATGCTGCGGACGGCAATTCCGGTGGCACCGATAAAAATCAGTGCATCTGAATCAGAAAATTTCTCTCCTGCCCATGCAGAGGTACTGATCTGAATGGAATCCGGAAGATATTTACTTTTTTTATCCAGTTCTGCTGTCATACCGGCAGCTTCCAGCCCCCGGCATAATCTCTCCCCGGTCTGCTGACCGGTAAGGCTGAAGCATATAAGTGCAACCTTCACTGTTATATTCCTTCTCTTTCTCCTGTTTACAGTAATCTCATAAACGATAGCAATTCCTTAAGGTTACCAGATTCTATGAGTGATGTGTTTTTGATTTCACAGCTTCACGAAATTCTGTGGTAAACTCCGGATCATACAGCTTGGAACGGTCATAGTGTGCTGCTGCAACTGTATCTCCGATGATCATCAGAGCTGTTTTTGTAATATTATTTTCTGCAGCCGTTTTTGCCAGTGTTCCCACTGTGCAGACGAAGGTCTTCTGTTCCGGCCAGGTTGCCTTATATACAATGGCTGCTGGTGTATCTGCTGTATAACCACCTTCAATAAGACGTCTGCTCAGCTCTTCCAGCATTCCTGTACTTAAGAATACAACCATAGTTGCCTGATGAGCCGCAAATGACTGAATGCTTTCCTTGGACGGAACCGGAGTTCTGCCTTCCATTCGTGTAATGATCACACTCTGGGAAATATCCGGCAGAGTATATTCCAGATTCAGGGCACTTGCAGCACCGCAGAATGCACTGACACCCGGACAGTAATCATAAGCAATATTTTTCTCATCCAGAATATCCATCTGCTCACGAATCGCACCGTAAATACATGGATCTCCGGTATGAAGTCGGACAGTTGTCTTTCCCTCTGCTTCCGCCTTCTCGATCACATGGATCACTTCCTCCAGTGTCATTTTTGCACTGTTGTAGATGGTGCAGATGTCCTTTGTGTATTCCAGAAGCTTTGGATTTACCAGTGATCCTGCATAGATCACCACATCTGCTTCCTCCAGATACTGTTTTCCTCTTACTGTGATAAGATCCGGTGCTCCCGGACCTGCTCCTACGAAATGTACCATAATCTATCATTCTCCTTTATAAATTTATTGTAACTATGCTTCGTTATTCTGTGCATTGATCAGTGTTATCAGCTTCTCTGCGTCTGCAGTCTGCCCCAGATACCCGTAGGTGTTATTAAAGATCACTGCCCCCAGAAGAATCTGCTCATAGGATCTGTGATTTAAATAAAACTGGATCCTGTCCAGGATCTCTTTCATGGTCTTCTGAAGTATCTGATATTTTTCCAGAATGTCTATTGCTTCATCTGTAGTAGATGCATTCAGGATTTCCTTTGCACACTCCAACGATGCTCCTGCCCGGATCGCATTGGATGCCAGCACTTCCATCCTGGCATCTGCACTGTGGGAATGGGTATTCATGATCCCTGCTGCAACTTTTACAAACTTTCCGATATGAGCAATGAAAAGGATTCCCTTAACTCCCATATCAATTGCCATGTCAATGGTCTCACCTACATAATTGCTGCATTTGATATTTTTTTCATAAGGGAGATCCATATGCTCCCGCAGATAATCTGCCCCGTAATTTCCCGGTGTTACCAGAAGATATTCTTCTCCCTGAGAAAAATGCTGCTTCATCTCTACATTGATACTCTGTACAAGAGCAGCTTCACTCATAGGTTCTACAATCCCGGAAGTTCCCAGAATGGAGATTCCTCCCACAATTCCCAGACGTGGATTAAAGGTTTTCTTTGCAATTTCCACACCTTCAGGAACGGAGATGATGATCTTCAGTCCGCCCTCATAATCATATTTCTCAGCAATTTCTGTAGCTTCACGCAAAATCATGGCCTTTGGCACAGGATTGATGGCTGCTTCCCCGATTTTCTGGGAAAGTCCGGCTTTTGTTACCCTTCCCACACCAACGCCTCCGTCGAGGATGATTCCCGGTTCTTTTGTTTTCTGCACCGTAGCATAAACCAGTATTCCGTTTGTAGTATCCGGATCATCTCCTGCATCCTTCTGAATTGCACAGGTCACCTGATTTCCTTCAATCCGGATGTCTTTCAGTTCCAGTGTAAGCAGGATTCCCTTAGGAGTCATCAAGGTGACATCCTTCTGCATGACACCACCCAGCAGGATCTTTGCAGCACCCTTACATGCAGCTGCTGCGCAGGAGCCTGTTGTATAGCCAAACCTCATTTTTTTATTGCCACGTATCACGTAGTAATCTTCCAGTCCGTTTTTCATGATATCTCCTTTGCTGCATTGTTGTCACATCCTGTCTGCAGATTACTATAATGTCATTTATATAACATCTACATAAAAAGGAGGGATTTCTGTGTGCAACAAAATCCCTCCTGAAAGCTCTTTTCCCGAAATATCCTCTGGTTGCCGCAGATCATATTTCTTATATACAATGAAAAGCAGACAGTATCTGGCTGTTACAGTAACGGACTTGCGCAGGAATTTCACCTGACTTCCTGTAATGCTTTTCCAGAATTATTTCCGAGAATCATTATATAATTTTGAGCAGTAAAAGTCAACGCATTTCATGGCTATACCACCTTGTTATACTACCTTATGCTTCAGCCATTTCCTACTGTGGAAGCGAAGAGAAAATACGATTCCCCGCACTGTCCAGTCAGTAAACATTCCAATCCATACAGCCATTGGGCCGAAGCCTCTGAAACGGATCAGATATACACAAAGGCAAAAACGGAATGTCCACATAGTGATACAGGATGTGATCATGGAAAATTTTACATCTCCGGCTGCTCTAAGGCCATAAGCAGGGATAAATGCCAGGGTCCATACAATAGGTTTGACAACCGTTATCCAGGATATCATATGGAAACACATTCTTGCACTTTCCGGTTCCATACCACCCAGCTTTGTGACCGGAATGGTTAAGGCAAACACCAAAAGACAGCTTGCAACAACAATGATTTCTGCAAGGACACTTAATTTCTTAATATAGTAAACTGCCTCATCCTTTCTGCCCGCTCCCAGACACTGTCCTACTACAGTCATCAGACCGATTCCTACACCGATAGCTGCAATACCGTTAAGGTTCTCAAGGATATTCGTCATTGCCTGAGCTGCAATGGCTACCGTTCCCAATGTAGATACGGAAGACTGTATTGCCAGCTTTCCAAGCTGAAACATGCTGTTTTCTATGCCGGACGGGATTCCCAGAGCCAGAACTCTTCTGATCATTTTTCCATCCGGACGGATCTGTCTGTAATTTCTGACTACAATAGGCTGTCTGTCCATACGAAGCTGCCAGAGTACCACTACAGCACAAAAGACTCTGGATGCAAGAGTTGCGATGGCAGCTCCTGCCACTCCCATATTGAATCCCCAGATCAGCGCCGCATTTCCGCCGATATTAATCACATTTGAAATAACCGATACTGTCATTGGCCCTCTGGTATTTCCCTGGGACCGGAATATGGATGCTCCCGCATCATAAAGTGCTATAAATGGGAAGGATAATGCCGTATAGAAGAAATACACCTGAGAGGCAGTCATAACATCTGATTCTACTTTTCCGAATATCAGTTTTAACAGCGGCACACGAAACAGCAGGCACAGAGCAGTCACTGCTACGGATATGGCAGTAATGATAAATAATACCTGTCTTGCTGATTTATTTGCCATTTCATGATTTTTCTGACCTATGTACTGTGAACAGAGGATTGCACCGCCTGCTGCCAGCGCTGAGAACGCCTGGATCACCAATACATTGATGGAATCCACCAGAGATACCGCGGATATTGCAGCAGAGCCTACATTGCTGACCATCATGGTATCCACAGTTCCCATCAGGGAATTCAGTACCTGTTCAAAAATAACCGGTATCAACAGGGTTCGGAGCATTTTGTTTGTAAAAATATGTTGCTGTTCTTTCATTTTTTCCACCTGAATCTATTTTCTTTTTTTGATTATACGCTTAATTTTCTGTGATGCAATAGAATAAAATGTATTTTTTAGCGTTTTCAAGGTTACTGTTCACCCGCCACTATTCCGCAAGGTGTTTTGGCATGAATATGCCAAAATCCCGAGACATACAAGCCAAAATTCCATTGCCGCAGGCAATCTGGAATGAGTTTTGGCTACATTACTGTGAACAAAGTGAACAGTAATTTTTCAGGAAATCTGATAATTGTTCTTGTTATGTTCTTCAAAATCTGATACAGTAAATCTGTTAAAAATAAGGCAGGGCATATCAGCCCGCAATTCTTAAATCTTATACAAATCAAGAAAGCAGACAGATCATATGCAAAGAATCCTTAGATATATTATCTCCGAAAATACAACTCCGGTCACGATTCTGGACTTTCTAAAAAAAGAGGGGTTTTCCCGCCACATATTAAGCTCAATGAAGAACACTCCCAACACCATCATTCTCAATGGTGAACGTGGTTTCGGACGATCAGTGCTTAAACCGCAGGATCATCTGATCATCACTGTTCCTGAAACCGAATCAGGAGAAAACATTATCCGTACAAAGATGGATTTAAATATCATTTATGAAGATGAGGATATCCTTGTGATAAACAAGCCTGCAGATATGCCTGTGCACCCTTCTGCGGGAAATTATGAAAATACTCTTGCAAACGGAATTGCCTGGTATTTTGCAGAAAAAGGAGAAGATTTTGTTTACCGCTGTATCAACCGGCTGGACCGGGATACCACCGGTGCTCTGATTCTTGCCAAAAATCCCCTCAGCGCAGCGATTCTGTCAGTTCAGATGAAAAAACGTCAGATTCTCAGGACTTATCTCGCACTTGTAGACGGGCTTCTTCCTGACTCCGGAACGATCAACGCTCCTATCGCACGAATGGAAGGCTCCGTGATCACCAGGGAAGTAAATTTCGGAACCGGGGAGTCTGCAATAACTCATTATGAACGGCTGGCGGCAGGAAAAGAATATTCTCTGGCCGAACTTCATCTGGAAACAGGGCGCACACACCAGATACGTGTGCATATGAAATATATCGGGCATCCTCTGCCCGGAGATTATTTATATAATCCTGATTACCGTCGGATAAACCGTCAGCCCCTTCATTCTTATCAGTTGGAGTTTACTCATCCTATAACCGGAAAGGTCATGCTTTTTACTGCTCCGCTTCCTATTGATTTTATTTCTGCCTTTTATAGCAATTCTCTAAAATAATGCATTTATAGCAATCCCATAAATTACTGCAAACAAAACAGTTCATCAGTTTTATGCCTGATGAACTGTTTTGATATGAATGCATATACCTTCTTATTTATTTTTCTCATAAATGATCAAAAGACCTCTCAGAAGAAGTTCCTCGTCCAGAATGATTTCTCTCTTACAATGAGGAACGATTTTCTTTGCCAGACCACCGGTTGCCACTACAGTTGCCTTCTCCCCCAGTTCCTCTTCGATCCTGTCAATGATTCCATCCAGAGCTGCTGCATTGCTGTAAAGAACCCCACTCTTCATACATTCGATCGTGTTTTTCCCAATCACATGTCTTGGCGCATCAATACTGATTCCACTGAGCTGGGAAGCCCTCGCAGTAAGTGCATCCAGGGAAACCCCTACACCCGGAAGAATCATTCCGCCTACATACTGCTTCTTACTGTTGACAACAGACGCTGTGGTTGCAGTTCCCATATCAATAAGGATCAACGGCACCGGATAACTGGAAATTCCTGCCACTGCATCAGCAACCTGATCTGCGCCAAGCTGTCCCGGATTATCCATCATAATATTCAGTCCTGTCTTTACACCAGGTCCGAGAACAATTGCATTTTTCTTAAGAATTTTCTCTGCGGCAAGTTTCACAATATTTGTGATCTGCGGCACTACAGAAGAAATAATACAGCCCTCAATCTCTGTTTTTTTTATATGATAGATATCAAGAACATTCTTTAAATCCACCGCATATTCCAGCTCCGTCTTTGTACGGTTAGTAGAAAGGCGTTCTATAAAATATGTTTTCCGGTCATCAATACATCCAACTACAATGTTGGTGTTTCCAACGTCAATTGCTAAAATCATAATTATTTATCTCCAATTTCTTAATCGTCCTGTTCCCTTAACAGACAGAATCCTGCATCAGCGAAAGAATTTTATCCAGGATCCTAAAAGCTGCGTCTTCTTTACTCATAAGCGGAAGAGAGATTTCCTCATCCTGTGTGATCAATGTCAGTACATTGGTATCTCCCTGAAATCCGGCGCCCTCCACTTTCACATTGTTGGCAGCCACCATATCCAGATTTTTCTTTGCCAGCTTGGCTCTGGAATTGTCGATCACATTCTGTGTCTCCATGGAAAATCCGCAGAGAAACTGTCCATGCCGTTTGTGTTCCCCAAGAAACTTCAGGATATCATCTGTTCTTTCCAGTTCTATGGACATCTGTCCGTCACTTTTCTTAACTTTTTCTTCACTGATCCTGGAAGGGCGGTAATCTGCCACAGCAGCAGCTTTAATAATGATGTCCTGTTCGTTGCTGACAGAAGTTACAGCTTCATACATATCCCTTGCAGTCACAACAGGCACCAGATTTACAAACATGGGAGGTTCAATTGAAGTACGTCCGCTGATCAGCGTGACATCTGCACCGCGGAGCATGGCAGCTTTCGCAATAGCATAGCCCATTTTTCCTGAAGAATGATTTGTAAGATAACGAACAGGATCAATAGATTCCTGTGTGGGACCTGCAGTTACAAGGATTTTCTTTCCTTTCAGATTTTTCTCACAGGCAGCTTCGCGCTCAATATAGGCAAGTAATGTCTCAGGTTCCGGCATTTTTCCTGCTCCTGTGTCACCACATGCCAGATATCCGCACGCCGGAGCGATCACTTCATATCCGTAATGCTCCAGAATCTTTAAATTATCCTGCACTACAGGATTCTCAAACATATTGGTATTCATGGCCGGGGAAATGAATTTCTTACATTTGCATGCCATGATCGTGGTAGTAAGCATGTCATCTGCGATCCCATGTGCCAGTTTTCCGATCACATTAGCACTTGCCGGTGCGATCATCACTACATCTGCTTTCTTTGCAATCGATACATGCTCTACCTGAAACTGAAAATTCCGGTCAAAGGTATCCACCAGACATTTATTTCCTGTGAGAGTTTCAAAAGTGATCGGATTGATAAAATTCGTAGCGTTCTCTGTCATCAGCACATGAACATCTGCATGACGTTTCTTCAGTGCACTTGCCAGATATGCAATCTTATACGCTGCAATGCTGCCTGTCACTCCCAGTAATACTGTTTTTCCTTCCAGTGTCATTTTCCTTTACCTCTTTCTCCGAACCATATTATTTCTGGCTGTTTCTACGTCTTTATACTTACATGTCAAAATCTATCATAATTCATCTTTGATAACAGGATTCTGACTTTTACAATTCTATTTATTATAGACTAATTATTATCAAAAATGCAATAAGTGATTTGTTTTATTTGCGAAACAATCAGAACGTTACTGTTCACAGTAACGTAGCCAAAATTCATTCCAGATTGCCTGCGGCAATGGAATTTTGGCTTGTATGTCTCGGGATTTTGGCATATTCATGCCAAAACACCTCGCGGGATAGAGGTATGTGAACAGTAACATCAGGACAATAGGATATTGCAGGTGAACCTCAGCAAGATTACACTTAACCGTTGTTTATAAAGATTTCCTGCATTATAATAATAATCAGTCAGATATCCATAATTTGCACTGGACTCTACCTGACTTAACTGACAGACCGGATTACTATAATGTACTAATATCAACATATAAATCCGGTGTATGACTTTGTGGAGGAATATAGGAATATATGAAGAATTATCAGATCACGCAATGGTGCGCAGCTTTTATCAGACAGCAGGTACAGGAAGGAGACTTCTGTATTGATGCTACAATGGGAAACGGAAATGATACGCTTCTGCTTTCGCAGCTATGCGGAGAATCAGGAAAGGTTCTTGCCTTTGATATTCAGGAGCAGGCACTGACTGCAACCCAAAAGAGACTGAACGCCGGACATGTTCCGGAAAATTACCGACTGCTTCTGGAATCTCACGCAAATATGGCAGAATATGCCACACCAGACAGTGTAAGCTGCATTGTATTTAATTTTGGTTATCTTCCCGGTGGAGATCATTCACTTGCAACCAGAGGTGAAACCAGCATTCAGGCATTGACCCAGGCTTTAACCCTTCTGAAAAAAGGCGGAATGATTTCTCTTTGCATCTACAGTGGCGGCGATTCCGGATTTGAAGAGCGGGATCAGATCCTTGACTGGCTGAAAAACCTTGATCCCCATCAATATCTGGTAATCAAAAGCGAATATTATAATCGCCCCAACAACCCACCGATACCAGTGCTGATAATTAAAAATTAACTGTATCTGTTCCAAAAAGCAGCAGAAAAGATTTTTCATATCTCTCCTGCTGCTTCTTGTTATGCCTTTTCTTCAATTTTTGTTTGTTCTCCGGGCACTTATACTTCGATTTCTGTTTTACTTAATCTGTAATGGTAATCTTCTCAATAACCGGCTGCTGATCTGACGGGATTGTTCCATTGTCGTCTGTCGGTTTTGCATCCTCGCAGATCTTATCAACAATATCCATACCTTCTGTTACATGGCCAAATCCTGCATAATCGCCGTCCAGGAATGTACTGTCTGCCTGAACAATAAAGAACTGCGAGCTTGCGCTGTCTGGATCACTGGCTCTTGCCATGGAAATAGTCCCTCTTGTGTGGGAAATATCATTGTCTACTCCATTGTTGCTGAACTCACCCTTAATATTCTCCTCAGAGCCACCTGTTCCGTCTCCGTTGGGATCACCACCCTGGATCATAAATCCATCCATGATACGGTGGAATGTCAGTCCGTCATAAAAACCTTCCTGTGCGAGTTTCACGAAATTTGTCACTGTGATCGGTGCTGTATCTGCATCCAGTTCCACATCAATCGTACCGTAATCCTTTACTTCAATCTCTGCGTGATGAATTCCTGTCAGTTCTTTGGAAGTATCCAGAAGCACACTGGTTGTACTGCTGTCTGAAGAATCTTTATTTTCAGAATCTGTATCAGCAGAATCACTCTTTTCATCAGAACCATCAGAAAATCCGGCTTTTTCTGCCTCTTCTTCACTTGCTACATTATCACTGTCAGAAGAAGCAACTTTTGTCTCCGTCTCTTCCTGAGAAGAAGTCTCCTCTTTCACTGTTTCCTCTGTTTTTGTACTCTCTTCTGTTTTATCACTGCTGCCACATCCTGCCAGTAAACCTGCTGACATAGCTGTAACACAAAGTGCTGCCAGTAATTTTCTTTTCATTTTCCTTTACCTCCGAAATCATTTACAACAATCTGATTATAACCTATCTTAGAAAAAAAACAACTCTTTTCACAAAATGTTCAGATTGTGAATGTTTCCTGTGTTTACTTCTTTCTGATTGCCTGTTAAAATGTATATGGCTGTTCAGTTCTGTACCTTCCCTTTTTGCAGTGAAACCGGAACAACAGACTGATGAACAGTCAGAATATATCTGCAAAAGAAAGCGAGGAATCCAAAATGGAAAAAATAACAAGTTTTACCATTGACCATATCAAATTACAGCCTGGAATTTATGTTTCACGTAAGGATCCGGTTGGCGGCAGTATGATCACTACCTTTGATATCCGTATGACTTCTCCTAACGAAGAACCTGTGATGAATACCGCTGAGCTTCACACGATCGAGCATCTGGCAGCAACATTCCTGAGAAATCATAAAGAGTTCGGCTCTAAAATGATCTACTGGGGACCGATGGGATGCCGTACAGGCAATTATCTTCTTTTAAATGGAGATTATGAGTCCAAGGATATCGTTCCGCTTATGATCGAGACTTTTGAATTTATACGTGATTTTGAAGGTGAAGTTCCGGGAGCATCTGCAAAAGACTGCGGAAATTATCTGGATATGAATCTGCCTATGGCAAAATATCTGGCCGGAAAATTCCTGGATGAAGTTCTTTATGATATCAAGCCGGACAGACTTGTTTATCCACAGTAACATTCTACAGTATTACAGCAATCCTCATAAACATCACACTGAAAAAAGATTTCTATCGTATTTTTCAGACAAAAAAAGCAGAAGCTGACAGGTCATTATCCCCTGCAGCTTCTGCTTCTGCTTTTACTTATACATTTCTGTCAACATTTTTCCAAAAAAGCCTTTATTGTACCTCTCATAGAAATATATTCAAAGAGGACTGATACAAACTTTTATATCATCAGATTATTCTGCACTTTCATCATAAGACGTATCTGCTGATGTATCTGCTGCAGTCTCACCTGCGTCTGCTGCCGGAGCTGTTGTTGTCACAAAATCTCCGCTTGCATAACAGGTCTGTCCATTATAATCCACACGAATCCATCCATTCTCGCATACACCTGTACTGTTCAGCTGAGTTCCTGCTGCCACACTTGAAATCAGATCTGCATCTGCACTTGCATCAGAACGAAGATTTAATTCTGATGACGCATAATAGGTATCGGATTTCACTTCTACTTTTACACCACTGGCTGTCTGCTCTGCTGCCGGCGTTGGTGTTGCTTCCGGTGTTGGTGTTGCCTCTGAAGCCTCAGGAGTAGGTGTGACTTCCGGTGTTGGTGTTACTTTAACGATCATAACGCTGGAATCAATAGTAGGATCAAATCCGCATCCCTGAGCAGCAAATGCAAGTCCCAGTACAAGAACCAGCCAAAGTGATTTCTTCATAAGTAGTTTCCTCCTTTATCAAACACGCTCTGTCCCCTCGTGTTTTCTGTGTTCGCTTTATGTATTAATATACACGATTCTTACAGATAATTCAAGTATGCGTTTTGTCCTGCTTTGTCTGCTTTCTTCTATTCGCGGAATTGCTGTAGATTCTGTGTTTATCTACAACAATTCATAAAGAACTTCCACTTCGCCGCCACAGATCATTCCCAGATTCGCACCACCCTGATTAGACAGATTATATTTTCTGATTTCTCCATGCTGCGCTTCTGGTGCATATTTCAAAGCCTGAAATTCTACATTTCCGCCTCCGATGCTTCCATATGAATTCCCGTCTTTATCAATAAACATTTTACTTCCTGTCCCTCTTGGAGAAGAACCACTCTTGGATATGATCGTGATCATAATTCCATTTTCTTTTTTCCTGACAGCATCCTCCACAGCTCCATCAATATAAGAAACATCATACCTGTTCTTTTCCTGAACGATCTCCGCAGCAATACTTACAGCAATCTCTGCCGGCATATGTCCTCCGATCGGCAATCCAATCGGTGCATGGATACTGTTGAGCTGTTCTTCGCTGAAACCTTCTCCGAGTAATTTTTCTCTGGTCAGTTTTACCTTATTTTTACTGCCGATCATTCCCAGATAAGTATAAGGGCGTCTCAGAATCTGTCTGGCACAGGCACTGTCTCCGAAATGACCTCTTGTCACGATCACATAATAAGCATTTTCATAGGTCGGTATTTTGTCTGAAAGCTCATCATAGCTGCCTTTGATCAGCCGATCGGCATCCGGAAATCTCTCTGAAGTCACAAAATCTTCTCTGTCATCCATAACAGTCACATGAAATCCCAGCATTTTTCCGATTTTTGCAACAGGCTGCGAAACATGTCCGCCTCCAAAAATGATAAGCTGCGGATTTTTCACATAAATTTCCACAAAGAAATCTATATCTCCCATATGAACAACTTTTGTCTCCTGGCACTCCGCCAGATCAGCTTCATATTTTTTCCAGAAATCTGCTGTATTTTCATCGGATGATAAACAATGGTTTTCTTTTATCAGACATTTTTCGCCCTTATGATTCCCGTTTAAAACCATTGCTGTTTTTACTTTTCCTGTTTCTTCCAAAATTTGATAAATTTTTCTGTACATAGCTCTCTCCTGTTTCGATATAAAATACCTTTTGACCATGACATCATTATATATTATAATTGACAGAAAAAGGGGGATTATTATGAAAAAAAACTATTTTCTACACAGTCTGCCCTTCAGACTGCTTGTCGGCGTGGCTTTTGGAATCTGTATCGGACTTCTTCTTAATATAATAGATGAATCTGCCATTACGACTGCAGTACTGAATGTGGTTGTAACATCGAAGTATATTCTTGGTCAGCTGATCAGCTTTTCTGTTCCGCTGATCATCATTGGATTTATCGCACCATCTATTACCAGACTCGGAAACAATGCTTCCAGAATGTTAGGTGTTGCAGTCAGTATTGCTTATGCTTCCTCACTGGGAGCTGCTTTATTCTCTGCATTATCCGGATACCTGCTGATCCCACATTTGTCCTTCAGCTCCACTGCCAGTCATCTCAAAGCTTTGCCGGATGTAGTTTTTGAACTTTCCATTCCACAGATAATGCCTGTCATGAGTGCACTTGTACTGGCCATTATGCTGGGACTTGCATCTGCATGGACAAAAGCCAGTCTGATTTCTTCTTTTCTTGAAGAATTCCAGAAGATCATACTGGCTATTGTATCAAGAGTCATTATTCCGATTCTCCCATACTTCATCGGACTGACTTTCTGTTCACTGGCATACGAAGGAACAATCACCAGACAGCTTCCTGTATTCCTTCAGGTAATCGTCATTGTTCTGATTGGACATTTTATCTGGATAGCTCTTCTATATATACTTGCAGGAATTTATTCCAGAGAAAATCCTCTGAAAGTTGTGAAACATTATGGTCCCGCCTACCTCACAGCCATAGGTACCATGTCATCTGCTGCCACACTGCCGGTCGCCCTCCAATGCGCACACAGGGCAAAACCTCTCCGAAAGGATCTGGTAGATTTTGGTATTCCGCTGTTTGCCAATATTCATCTCTGTGGTTCTGTCCTCACAGAAGTATTCTTCTGTATGGCAATCTCCAAAATTCTTTATGGTGCAGTTCCTGCGCCGGGGGCCATGGTTCTTTTCTGTGTCCTGCTTGGAATTTTTGCCATTGGTGCTCCGGGTGTACCGGGAGGCACTGTTATGGCATCTCTCGGTATTATCACCGGTATCCTGAAATTCGGCGATTCTGCTACAGCTCTGATGCTGACTATCTTTGCCCTTCAGGACAGTTTTGGGACAGCCTGTAACGTAACAGGCGATGGTGCCCTGACTCTGATTCTTACCGGATATGCCAGATACCACAATATCAGAGAACAGAAATTGCAATAAAAGTTCAAAATACCATCATATCTGTCTTTTTTCTCAGATATGATGGCCTTCATTTTCTTACGGACGAATCACCTTATCTGCACCTGTCATACGCTCTGCAATCGTATACATATCGGTAACTTTTCCAACCATCAGTTTCTCCATCAGTCCATAATGTTTCAGGCAGGTACCACAGGTCAGGATTTCCACGCCCTCTTCTTCCATCTTTTTCAGATCTTCCAGACTTTCAGAGTCTTCTGTTGTAAGTTTTGCACCTCCATTATAGAAAAGGATTGTATCCGGATGTGTTTCCATCTGAGAAAGGGCATAGATAAATCCTTTGATCAAAATCTTTCCCAGTTCATCATCACCATTTCCCATAACATTTGAGGAGATTACCGCTACCGTCACTTTTTTATGCGGTGCTTCGCAGACAAATTCCTCTTCTTCCAAGGTACCACCTGTCTGTTCAGTCTTTACTGCCATCTTCACCTGATACTTTTTGTCTCCCAGTTTTTCAGATACAAACGTACAGCCTGTTTTATTTGCAAGTCTGCTCAGATTATTCACTGCGGTTTCATTATCGATCAGAATTTCAATCTCATCACCGACTGCCGCATTATCAATAACCTTCTTTGTCATCACTACCGGAATCGGGCACTGTTTTCCCATTGCATTTACTTCATGTTTCATTTTCTGTCACCTCTTGTTATTTTTTATATTCACTGCTTATTATTCTTCGCAACCACTAATAATCTCCGCAGGGGACTTGCATGATTGGATTAAAATGTATACTTTACATCTGATTCTTACCACGCTTAATATATTTTCCTGTTTTCTCCAGAATTACTTTTCCATCCTGCACCACATGAGCTCCTCTTAAATATACGCTGTCAATATCTCCATGAAGCTTAAATCCCTCATATGGATTATTATCCGTATGATACAGATGTGTCTTTGCAGAGATAACGTTCTCCCTCTCAGGATCAAATACAACAATATCTGCATCACTTCCCTCTCGTATCACGCCCTTATTGGGATACACTCCGTAAAGTTTAGCTGCATTCTCACTTAACAGACGGCACATCTGTTCCTGCGTGATCCTGCCTGTGCGTACACCGTATGTATAAAGCAGAGTTCCTCTCGTTTGTACTCCCGGCAACCCTCCCGGAATCTTCGTGAAATCATCTTTACCAAGAGCTTTCTGCTCCATTGTAAAGCTGCACTGGTCAGTTGCAACCGTCTGGATCTGATCATTCGCCAGTGCTTTCCACAGGCAGTCCTGATCTGCTTTCTTACGGATTGGAGGTGCACACACGTATTTGGCACCTTCAAAATCCGGTTTTGAATATACACTGTCATCCAGAAGCAGATACTGCGGACAGGTTTCCGCATATACCTTTTGTCCGTTCATTCTGGCACGCATCACTTCTTCAAATGCTTTCCGGTTGGTAAGATGTACTACCATTACAGGAGCATCTGCTGCATCTGCGATCACAAGAAGGCGGTGAACTGCCTCTGCCTCCATAATATCCGGACGCACCAACGGGTGATTCTCAGGTCCCAGACGTCCCTCTTTTTTGGCTTCTGCGATCAACGCATCGATTGCCCCTGCATTCTCACAATGTACCCCTGCAAAACATCCGTATTCATTTAATTTCTTAATAATCTTATAAAGGTCACCGTCATCTACGATCATTGCCGGATAAGTCATGTAAAGCTTAAAACTGGTAATCCCTTCATTGATCATATCCTGTATTTCTCTCTCAGTTTCCTCATTCCATTCCACAACAGACATATGGAAAGAATAATCACAGGAACATTTCCCATCTGCTTTCTTATGCCACTTCTCAAGGCCTTCCTTCAGCGTATGGCCTCCTTTATCCTGAGACGCATAATCGATCACCAGAGTTGTACCTCCTGCAATGGCAGCTCTTGTTCCTGTTTCAAAATCATCTGCCGTCACTGTTCCTGCCACTTCCAGGTCAAAATGTGTATGTCCGTCTATAAATCCCGGAAAAAGCAGCTTACCGTTTACATCAACTACCTGTGCATCCTCTGCTTCCAGATTCCGGCCTACTTTTACAATCTTCTCTCCATCTATAAGAACATCTTCTCTGACAGAGATATCCCCCGATACTACTGTACCATTCTTCAGTAAAGTTTTCACTGTTTCTGACACCCCTTTCTTTATTATAAGTTAGGGACAAAAAGTATTTTACCCCTAGAGCGTGTCTGAAAAATCATTCCCGCAATCTGAACGCCCCACTTTGCGGGATATTTCACCCGAATTCAGTTGCCGTAGCCCACTACGGCGCCCTCATCCGGGCAAAATATCCCACAAATTGTGACGCACATCTTGCAGAAAGCCTTTTTCAGACACGCTCTAACTTATCGCAATTCTCATGTTTAAAATATACCACGATTCCTATATCACTTCAATGATTTATGATTATAATCACAAATTTTTTAAGGTATTCACATTTATTTTTTTTAGGCTCTTTTTATTTCCTTTTTTTTATGATAGAATATAAAAAATGTGCAGTTTCCATGTGTCTGCACTGAACGTTTTGACGGATAAATTTATCCGCTTTACTACATGCTCATAATCGAATGACTGTTACTGCTCAGACTATAGAAGTCCCGCCTGATTCGGTTATGATCCATTTAAAAGTTATATTAATAGGAGGAAATCAAATGGGACGACTTACTGTGTTAAAACAAATCGCTGCTGATCTTGCTTCCCAGTTCGGACCTGACTGTGAAGTAGTAATCCATGATCTGAAAACTTCGGAGCCGGAACATTCCATCGTCTACATCGTAAATGGTCATGTTACAAACAGAGATATCGGAGACGGACCATCCAATGCTGTTTTTGATGCGATCCGCAATCAGGAAAAAGGAGCAACCCCCGAAGACCATACCGGTTATCTGATGAAAACAGCAGACGGCAAGATCCTGAAGTGCAGCACTTCCTACATTCATGATGACGATGGTACCCTTCATTATGTTTTCGGAATCAATTATGACATTACCAAGCTTACTATGATCGAATCTGCCCTTCATTCTCTTGTCACTCCGGAAAATAAGGAAGAGAAGCCCAAAGAGATCACTCATAATGTCAATGATCTTCTTGATCATCTGATTGAAGAATCTGTAGCTCTAGTAGGCAAACCTGTTCCTTTAATGAATAAGGAGGATAAGGTTACTGCTATTCAGTTCTTAAATGATGCAGGTGCTTTCCTTATTACCAAATCCGGAGATAAGGTTGCAAATTATTTCGGAATCTCCAAATATACATTGTACAGTTATATTGATGTAAATAAGTAAAAACAGGAAAGAATGATATAAAAACAGACCTGCATGGTACTTTTCCATCAGGTCTGTTTTTCTTCTGTTTTTCTTTTTTCATCTAGCGCCGATATATCGTTAAATATGCTCTCTCTTTCATCTCCTTCCTCGTAATTTTTTTCGATATTCCTTTATAGACTGATCATAACACAGAACAACAGCATTTTTTCTCTTTCACGCGAACAGTAATTATATGGCGTGAATGGTATGGAAAAAGGTTGTCTTTAAATTTGAAATCTTTTATACTTGATATATATACAACATTTTGATGATAAATTTTATTAATCCTTATCAGACGGAGGTGCTGTTATGTCTGAACAGATTTTATCTGCTGTTCATGGTGTCACTACCATGCTCTTTGGAATTTACTGTTCTGCATTTTTTCTTGGGATCAAACCGATCAGAAAAAATATCCTGACTATGTTTCTGTTATTTTTAGGGCAGGGACTGTTATATGTAATTGATCTGGCATTATTTGGGGAAACTCTTGCAAATATGTCCTATCCTCTGATCGTACATTTTCCATTGGTTTTATTCCTCTCCGTTCATTATAAATATCCTCTGATTTCTTCCGCTGTTTCTGTCTTTTCTGCCTATCTGTGTTGCCAGATAAGCAACTGGACCGGATTATTCGCTTTGGCAATAACAGGATTACAGTGGTGTTATTATTCTGTGCGGATCTTAACAACAACCTTAACTTTTGTCCTTCTTTATCGATATGTATTTCGATCTACAAAAACAATTTTTACAAAGAATGCACGTGAGCTTTCCATCATCGGTTTCCTGCCATTTGTATATTACGTTTTTGATTATGCTTTCACCAAATTTTCAACTTTACTTTATTCCGGAAATAAAGCAGTTGTTGAATTCATGGGATTTGCATTCTGCATTGCCTACCTGGTATTTCTCATCATCTACTTTCAGGAATATGAGAATAAACAGGAGATAACGCAGTACAGCAATCTTCGTGAAATGCAGCTTCAATCCATGCAAAACGAAATTGAACAGGTAAAGATCAGCAGCCAGAAACTGGCGATCCTGCGGCATGATATGCGCCACCATCTGAGTATTATTCTGACTCAGCTGCAAAATGGACATCCGGACAAAGCACAGGAATACATCCATGAAATTAATTCTGCATATGACGATACGATCATCGCTGCCTATTCCGGAAATGAGATGCTGAACTCTGTGCTTTCCATTTATCATTCCCGTTTCACAGACAGAGGATTGTCTCTTATATGCAATGTTTCTACAGGAAAAGAACTTCCATGCTCCGATCTGTCCTTCTGTACAATCCTGTCCAATGCGCTGGAGCAGCTGGAATCACCTTCAAAATGGGCTCGGCTTACTCTTTCGCAGAAAAAGAATCACATTCTTTTCCAACTGGAAAATCCCGTAGAAAAGATTCCGACATTTGTAGATGGAGTTCCGGTTTCTACCAGAAACGGGCATGGAATCGGTGTCAGGAGTATTATTTATTATGTGGAACAATTACATGGACAGTGTCATTTTTCTATCGTGGACCATTGCTTTGTCCTGCGAATTATCATCTGACACAGGATTTTCACTGCCGGATACAATACATACATTTATTCACAGAAAGGTTTTGATAAAAATTATGAATATTGCAATTTGTGATGATGAAATACTCTTTACCCGGGAATTAAGTTCACTCCTGACGCACTGGGCGAAAAAAAATGATTTTTCACTTACCCTGTATCCATATTCCAACGGCGATGATCTGTTAACAGCTCTCCAGACAATTCCGGTAGATCTGATCTTTCTCGACATCATCATGCCACTATTAAATGGCATAGATACAGCAAAAGAAATACGCAGCATGGGACTGACTGTTCCTGTGATTTTTCTGACTTCTTCCAGAGAATTTGCCCTGGATTCCTATGATGTAAAAGCTTTTCATTATCTTTTAAAACCAGTAAATACTCTGAAACTTTTTTCTGTTATGGATGATTTTTTTAAAACTTATCATGTTCCGGCGGAAATTTTCGTCGCACATACTGCAGACGGATTCTGCTCAATTACGCTCAATGATGTAGATTATCTGGAAGCTCAGAATAAACAGGTTCTGGTCTGCCTTTCAAATGGAACTACTTTAAAAATCCGCGAATTATTTGTAAAGTGTGAAGGGGTCTTTACTCCGGAAAAAGGATTCTTTAAATGTCACCGAAGCTATATTGTAAACCTGTCGCACATAAAACAGTTCACAAGAACTATGGTCACTACCGGCATTTCCTCTGTCCCTATTTCCAGAAATAACTATTCTGCATTCAAAGATGCCTATTTTTCATATATGTTTGATTCTAACTCCGGTTAATCCGATAATTACAGCATTTGCGAGTTATCGTTCCATTTCATGTGCCTGTTTGTAGATTTCACAGGCAGCATGATTCACACATCTGTCATGTGCACAATCCATAAACGTGAGGGTTCTTTTATCTCCTGCTATCGTATATTCGCAGCAGACAGTCTGCCCTCCATTACATGTTCTGCAAAATCCCGAAATAAACTCTTCTTCTATCTCCATTTTATCCTCCTCAATTTTCCTTATGTCTCATTATCGTTCCGAGAAACAAAAATACAGGCAACAATATATTCGTTACTGTTCACAAATATTTTTATTTATTCGTCCGTTTTTTGTTGCATTTTACAACAAACAGATTTATAATCAGTATAACATAGAAATGTGCGGAAACACTATAACAAACATAAAATAATCGTAACTGTTCAGTATCTTCACAGTTACGAGTCAAAATCCATTAAAAATCGCCTTCGGCGATGGGATTTTGACTTGTATGTCTCGGGATTTTGGCATGTTCATGCCAAAACACCTCGCGGGATAGTAGACTGCTGAATAGTTACAAATAATCAAAAAAGAGGGAAAATGTCATGAACAAAGAACTTTATGATGAGGCAATACGCTCCAATATCCTGTCACGCAAACTGATCGAACAGTTGATGGAAAGTATGAATTACAGTAGTATCTCTTTTATCAACTGGACTGTAGAGGTACTAAAGATTATTAAAACACGTCTGGAACGCGGAGATAAAATCACAGACGAAGTATCCGGAATTACTTATGATATAAAATCTTTCCGAAATTTTGTAAGCACCAATTTTTCTTCCTATATTACAAGTCAGGTCTTTGATGCTCCTGATAAGGCAGAGAAAGTATATTTTTCTCTGGAAGCCACCGAAGACGGACATTCCTACAATATGGTTATGGCAAGTTCTTCAAAGAATAAAACATATAAATGGATTTCCAGTCTCAGCGAACGCTTTTCATTAGTGGAGATGATTGCTACCGGAATTGTATATCTGAAGGATAACAGGACAGATACATATCAGCCATTTATTTCCGGAAATGGTAAATACTGCAGATATGACGTAGAAAAAGGACAGATTGTCGAATTATAAAACGCTGAGATTGATTTGCATCTTGTTATATTATGCATAATCTTAAGAATTACTGCATACAGAACAAACAACAATCATTGAGTCAATACATAGTCAATCCCCTGCCATTCAGCAGGGGATTTTAATTTAATCATATTCAGATTAGTTGTTGATAAGTTTGTCTTCGCCATTCCAGCTGTAAAGTTTACGGATTTCTTCGCCAACTTTTTCAGACTGATGCTCGGAAGCTTTCTTTCTCATAGCTTTGAAGTGAACCTGTGCACCTGCATCAGACATATCAAGTAAGAAGTCTTTTGCAAATGTACCATCCTGGATATCAGAAAGAATTTTCTTCATAGCTTTCTTTGTATCTTCTGTGATGATCTTAGGTCCTGTGATGTAATCGCCATATTCAGCAGTGTTGGAGATAGAATATCTCATTCCTGCGAATCCTGACTGATAGATCAGGTCTACGATCAGTTTCATTTCATGAATACATTCAAAGTATGCATTTCTTGGGTCATAACCAGCTTCAACAAGTGTTTCGAAACCAGCCTGCATAAGTGCGCAAACACCACCGCAAAGTACAGCCTGCTCACCAAAGAGGTCTGTCTCTGTCTCTACACGGAATGTAGTTTCAAGAAGACCAGCTCTTGCTCCGCCGATTCCAAGACCATATGCCAGTGCAAGATCCTGAGCTTTTCCTGTGTAATCCTGCTCTACAGCGATAAGACAAGGTGTTCCTTTTCCAGCCTGATACTCACTTCTTACTGTATGACCAGGTGCTTTAGGAGCGATCATTGTAACATCAACATTCTTTGGTGGTTTGATGCATCCAAAATGAATATTGAAACCATGAGCAAACATTAACATGTTACCTTCTTCAAGGTTTGGCTCAATGGATTCTTTGTAAAGTTTAGCCTGTAATTCATCGTTGATAAGAATCATGATGATATCTGCCTGTTTAGCTGCTTCAGCTGCTGTATATACCTTAAAGCCCTGCTCTTCAGCTCTCTTCCAGGATTTGCTGCCTTCATAAAGACCGATAATGACATCACATCCGGAATCCTTTAAGTTCAGAGCATGTGCATGTCCCTGGCTTCCGTATCCAATAATTGCAATTTTTTTACCATCCAGTAAGCTTAAATTACAATCTTCCTGATAAAAAATCTTGTTAGCCATTTTATTTTCCTCCTGCTAATTGTAAAAAGATTTATCGTTAAGGGATGCTCCCCTAGCAAACTATAATATGTACTGTTTCTGAGATATTCTTCCATTTCCTGCATTCCGAAAAGCCTTCCGGTCTTTTCATCAGAAATAGGTTACATCCTGCGAACCTCTTGATAAACCGGTCATTCCTGTACGTGCAAGTTCGAGAATCTCGTAATCGCCCATCAGCTCAAGAAATGCCTCCAGTTTATTATGGTTGCCTGTCATCTCCAGTATCATGGAATCCACACTTACGTCTGCAACTTTCGCATGGAAAACATCTGCTATGGAAATGAGTCCCTGTCTCTGCTCCGGTTTCGCAGCCACCTTGATCATCATTAATTCATGGCATACGCTGTTGTCCGGCTCCAGGATCTTAATATCTCTTACATCTACAAGCTTGGCAAGCTGATTCGTGATCTGCTCCAGAATCAGTTCATCCCCGCTGCACACAACGGTAATTCTGGAAAAACGCTCGTCCGCTGTTACACCTCCGGTAATGCTGTCGATGTTATAGCCTCTGCGGCTGAATAATCCAGATACTCTGGTTGTTACACCTGCAGTATTATCTACTAACAGGGATAATACTCTCTTCTGCATGTCCCACCTGCTTTCAACGTGTACATTTTCACCACGTTAATATAATAAATAGCTCGTATGGTTACCATTATATCAATAATCGTGATTTTGTCAATAAATTTTTCACACAAAAACAAATGTCTTTCTGTGACGTTACTGTTCACTTCGTTCCCAGCAACACGCTTCGCGGGATATTACCAGTGAACAGTAACTCTATGATAACTTTTGTAAAAACATCAAAATAACTGCCTATATCAGATATTTATTTCTGAACTCTTCGATCATTTTCGGTTTCAGATAAAATACTGTCTGGAAAAACTTTTCCATAGAACCATATGTCTTTTTCACTGTTTCAAAAACAGCAGCCAGATACTCCTCTTTTACATTATATATAATTGGAAGCTTCTCTGTCATTTTCTCATCTGCCTCCGGCCAGGTCTGTACAAGTCTCTGCATATATACCAGTTGGGGCTCCATATAACGGTTTGTGCGCAGATAGTCTTCATATATCACATCTTCCTCCACCCCCAGCAGACTGAGCAAAAAAGCAGTCCCGATCCCTGTACGGTCCTTTCCAGTTCCGCAATGCCACAAAACAGCACCTTTTTCCTGCCTGAAAAGAATATCGATAAACTTCGCATACTGTTTCAACACCAGCTGATCCATGCATAAATTCCTGTACTGTCTAATCATATATTCTTCCATATCATCCGGGAGTCCTGCAAGCATTTTCACAAACTGTTCTCTATTGCTGATAACCTGCACATCCTCATCCACAACCGGTACATGGTAGTATTCTACTTCTGCTATAATAGTATCCGGTTTACATTTTCTCTCTTCTGCCGAACGCAGGTCGATCACCGTCTTCAGATTGTATTCTTCTCTAAGTCTGTTCTTATCGCTCTCTGAAATGTGATAAAGTTCCCCGCTTCTCAGAAGCCTCCTCGGCAGGATGTGTCTGTCATCAGCTGTAACGATCGCACCCAGATCTCTGGTATTCGGCAGACTATGAAGAGATATCCTGCCGCCCTTCGGAAAACCGGTTGCCATATCCGGGTTTAAGATCTTAAGAATGCGGATACACTCATGAATCTCTTTTTCTGTCATATCGAATTTGTATCTCTTCTTACGTCTGGTGACAATTACAAGATAATTTACACTCAGCTGTCTGTCATCACCTTCATCCGCTCCCTCTTTTCGCATATATGCCCATACAATATCTTTACATGGAAGATTGTTTATCATCATATGTCTGGTAAAAACCAGAAATCCATCTTCTATCCTTATCTTTCCATACTTCATGATCCACCACTCCACTGTCTGCAATTTTATTACTGTTCACTCTGCTTTCAGCAATATGCTTCGCAATACATACTGAACAGCAACCAGTCTTTTTCAGAATAACACAGAAATCGGAATTTGACAATTCCTGTCAAACGTTTATAATCATGGTGTTATTGTGATTATGTGTTACTGTTCACTCCGTTCACAGTAACGTGATTATAGCAATTACCTTATGAACCGTACTTTTTGTACAGAAATTATTTTTTTGAAAGGATTTATGGAAATGGAGAATCTTATTTTCTGTCTTAATGCTACAATCCCGATTTTTCTTACCCTGATGCTCGGGCTCTTTTTTCGGAAGATCGGACTCTTTGATGATACCTTTGTCAGCCGTCTGAATAAGTTCGTATTTAATGCAGCTCTGCCTGCGCTTTTGTTTCTGGATATTGCAAAGTCAGATTTCTACAGTGTATGGAATACGAAATTTGTATTGTTCTGCTTCTTTGTCACACTGATCAGTATCGGAATTTCCACAGGACTTTCCTATCTGCTGAAACCGCGAAATATTCAGGGCGAATTTATCCAGGCTTCTTACCGGAGCAGTGCTGCAATCCTTGGAATTGCAATTATCCAGAATCTTTACGGAAATGCAGGGATGGCACCGCTTATGATCATCGGAAGTGTGCCGCTTTATAATGTGATGGCAGTTACAACACTGTCACTGTTCGCTCCCGGCGGCGGTAAACTTGATGCCACAAAACTCATCCATACCCTGAAAGGAATCGCCACGAACCCTATTATCCTTGGTATCCTGACAGGTATGGTGTGGTCACTGCTTCATCTGCCAATGCCGGCAATTCTGAATACTGCCGTAGATAATCTCGGAAAAACAGCGACTCCTCTTGGGCTGATGTCCATGGGTGGTGCACTGAAATTCGGCAAGGCATTCGCAAGGCCGAAACCACTGATCGCATGTAGCTTTCTGAAGCTTGTGGGATATGAAGCTGTATTTCTTCCACTGGCTGTGCTTCTGGGATTTTCCCATGATATGCTGGTTGCGATCATTATCATGCTTGGCTCTGCCACTACTGTAAGCTGTTATATCATGGCCAAAAACATGGATTATGACGGCGATTTTACTTCCGGTGTGGTTATGACTACCACTCTGTTAAGCTCCTTTACCATGACAATCTGGCTCTATATATGCAAAAGCCTGGGACTGATCTGAGCCCAGGCTTTTTATGTTTATATCAGCTTCAGATATTCCAGTCCGTTTCTGATTCCATAATGGAACATATCCTGTGTAATATGATCAGCCAGAGCTTTTATTTTCTCCGAACCATTTCCCATGGCAACCTTCACCGCCGCATATTCAAACATGGCGAGATCATTATTGCTGTCTCCAAACACAATGGTATCCTCCCACGGAATATCAAAGAGTCTGCACACTGCCGAGATCCCCACTGCCTTGTTAAAGCCCTTTGGGACAAGTTCAATGGTGGTTCCCGCAATCCCTGAACCACTCTCATGACGGATAATGTCATAATACTCACTCAGTTCCCTGCAGGCAGCTTCTGCATCACAGCCTTTTATCATCTTTGCACTAATCTTATTAATGCGCATACAGTCTTCATTTCCCCTGATGGGACGCCATTTAGGTCCTAAAGATTCTGTGATCAGATCCGTATACCAGTTCACATCTGTATTATATTCATCCTTATCATAATACATGAAATCTGCACCTTCCATAACCGGGACCAGACCATATCTGCGCAGGATTTCCACTGATTTTTTTGCAACTTCCGGGGGCATCTCTTTATTAAAAAGACGTTCTCCATCCTTTTCAATGGTAGCCCCGCAGGCACTGATCATACCGGTAAACGGAAGCTCTTCCAGATAACGGGAAACAAAGGCCCTGCTCCTGCCTGTGCAAAGCCATGCGTCATGACCGTTTTCTCTTAATTTCTTCAATGCCTCCTTTGTGCTCTGGGGTACACCCTTTTCCATATCGCAGAGTGTTCCGTCTGCATCAAAAAACACTGCTTTTCTGTTCACTTTCTTATCTCCTGATTTTTATATTTACGTTTATCTGCCAGTGTGCCTGCAAACTATGCAAAAAACACTGTCGCTGCCTTAACCAGGCTCTCTGTATCTTTCGCACCTGTTGTTTCATATACAGAATGCATGGCAAGCTGTGCCAGACCAATATCCACTGTTTTCACAGGAACCTGGGTATTGGAAATATTTCCCAGCGTGGAACCGCCTGCCATATCTGAACGGTTTACAAAGGTCTGGTACGGCACCTTTGCCCTGCCACAGATATCCTTGAAAATTGCAGCGGACACTCCGTCTGTACAATATTTCTGGTTTGCATTGTACTTGATCACGATTCCCCCGTTCAGCACCGGACGGTTTACCGGATCTGTCTTATCCGTATAGTTTGGATGGAGAGCATGGGCATTATCTGCAGAAATCATAAAACTGTCTGCAAGTGCCATATAATATTCCTCCTGGGTACGTCCCAGTCCCATATTGATCCGCATCAGAGTATCCTTCAGGAAAGCAGAAGCAGCCCCCTGTCTTGTACTGCTTCCCACTTCTTCATTATCCAGCACACAATGTACAGAAATGCTTTCTTCACGATTTCCCTGCAGGAATCCCTCCATAGAAGAGAATGCACACTGCAGATCATCCAGTCTGGGTGCAGAGACAAATTCCTCATTTACTCCCCACAGAGTACCCGGAGTTCTGTCATAAAGAAACAGATCATGTCCCAGAATATCTTCTGTCTTTACTTCTGCGGCCTCAGCCACAGTTTCCATAAATCTGCTCTTTCCTTCCTTATCGCTGAAAAGAGGCAGCATATCCTTCTGCACATTATATTTATATCCGTCATTTACTTCCCTGTTCATATGAATGGCAAGATTAGGAATAACCAGCAGATCTCTGTCCACAGCCACCATCTTCTCTCTGATTTTTCCATCCTGACGGACGATCAGCCTTCCTGCCACTGACAGAGGTCTGTCAAACCATGGAGACAGAATCATTCCACCGTAACGCTCTACATTCAGTTTGATATAAGCATTCTCCACCTCTATCTCAGGATTCTCCTTGATCTTAAGGGAAGGGGAATCACTGTGGCTTGCCATAATATGAAACTTCCACACAGGCTTCTGCGGAATGGAAAAAGCTATGATCGCAGAATGATTTCTGGTCACATAATAATTTCCGCCTTTTTTAAGCTTCCAGTGATCCTCCTCTTTCAATTCTTCAAAGCCTTCTTTGTCAAGCCTTTTGGTCATCTCCGTCACTGCCTGAAATGCAGTGGGGCTTTTCTCTATGAATTTCAGTAACTTCTTTGCTGTTTTTCTGTACATAGTTCGATTCTCCATTTGAATGATTAATCAAGCGGATATTCGCAATCCGCTTCGCTACTTGCTCATAATCGAATAACTGCTTCGCAGTTTATCAGAAGGAGCTTGCACTCCTCCTGATACAAGCAAGTCCCCACCCACTGCTTATTACTTTTCGCAATTGAAGCAGGGGACTTACTTGATTCGGCTAAAATGCTACCTGATTTATACTGTTTCTTATTATAATCAGTCTGTCCTGGTAATAAAAACAGCAGTCATTATTTCCATAAGAAATATGTGCTGCTGTTTTTATATCAGTCTTTAATGATCAGAGCCATAAAAACCAGATCTGTATTTCCTGTATTTGCAAGTGCATGTCCATGATTATCCGGTGTGAATGTAATATCTCCTGCTTTTACCGGACGATAGGTACCGTTGTCATTGTATTCGCCCTGTCCCTGTAAAATATAGTAGGTTTCACTTTCTCCATGATGTTCATGATATCCCAGTGAACATCCCGGCTCCAGGGTTACCTGTGCATACAGTCCACATTTACCGTTCAACTGCTCTGCATCAAGGATTTCTTTGATAATTACGTGACCATTTCCACCTGCCATGTGTTCTTCGCGTCTGATTTTCATAATTTTTTGCCCTCCTGTAGGTGTTTTCTCTTTTATAGAATTTCCATTGAATATATCATAGCACTGTTTGTAAAAAATGGCAAAGTAAATATCAATGGAACATTCAGAAAGATATCGTTACTGGTTACTGTTCACTTTATTTTGCAGTATTTTCAGATTTGTTCAGAAGGCTGTCCAGAAGCTGCGAAATGGTCTGATTTAACACAGGATGTCGCAGATACGGAGCAATCTGATTCATTGGTACAAGAACAAAATCGCGGTTGTGCAGATCAATATGAGGAATATGAAGATCTGGCATATCAATAATTTCCTGATCATAAAACAGGATATCCAGATCCAGTGTCCTTGGTCCCCAGTGGATGATACGTTCCCTGTTTGCCGCCTGTTCTAACTGATGCAGTCGCACAAGCAATTCTCCAGGAGTAAGAAGTGTCCGCATTTTCAGAACTCCATTTAAAAATTCATCCTGATCAGTAACTCCGTAAGGTTCTGTGATAAGATAATCGGAAATTGCCTCTATACGGCATCCTTTTGTCTCTGCCAGACCACGGATTCCATTGTCTATATACATCTTTTTATCACCCATATTAGAGCCAAAAGCAATGTAAGCAGTATGCCATTTCCGTGTAATTTCCACAGATACAGTTTTCAGAGGAAGACCAACCGGTGCCCAGGGCTTTTCGATCTTCAGAGTGATTTTTTTAAGTCCGGAAAGAGAGCAAAGAAGCATTTCTGCAAGATTCTCTGCAAGAGATTCCAGAAGTTTATAAGTATGTTTTCTGGTAAAATCAGTGATCATATGGCTGACTTCGCCATAGTTTATGGAAGCAGACAACTCATCGGTTAATCCCGCCAGACGTGTTCTGGTAAAAAGTGTAGCAGAAATAACAAACTTCTGTCCCAGAACATTTTCTTCGGGATATACACCATGGTTTGCAAAAACTTCCAACTCTTTAATTTCTATTTTATCTAATCTGGTCTCATCCATAACAGTAAATCCTTTCTGTATGTTATTTATATTTACCATCTGTTTTTGTGCCAGTAATTTATCTACGTCCCAGGATTGCTTCTGTCATCTGGATCACACGCTTGTTTTCTTTAACATCGTGGACACGGACAAAAGAGCATCCCTTCATTACGCCAATTACACTGGTAGCCAAAGTCCCCTCCACGCGCTGATCTACCGGAAGATCCAGTGCCAGTCCGATCATGGATTTGCGTGATGTACCAAGGAGAACCGGAAATCCCAGATTCTGAAAAAGCTCCAGGTGATTCATTGCTTCCAGATTCATTTCAAATGTTTTTCCAAAACCAATTCCCGGGTCAAGCATGATTTTTTCATCTTTAATGCCGGCCTGTCTTGCAAGATTGACACATTCCTGTGTTTCGGCGAGCATATCAATGAGAAAGTTTTGATATTCTGTATTAGATTTGTTGTGCATCAGACAACAGGCCACATCATATTTTGCGATCACAGCTGCCATTTTCGGATCATATTTTAATCCCCAGATATCGTTAACCAGGTCAGCTCCTGCCTGAATAGAACTTTCAGCAACACTGCTCTTAAAAGTATCTACAGAAACAGGAATGTCAAAATGTTTTTTGACCGCTTCAATAACAGGAAGAACTCTCTGTGCTTCCTCATCAGCACTGACAGGAGTATGACCGGGACGTGTAGATTCGCCTCCGATATCAATAATATCTGCACCATCAGCAATCATTGCCTCTGTATGTTTCAAAGCTTCATCCATATGATTCCATTTGCCGCCGTCTGAAAAGGAATCAGGGGTAACATTTAAAATTCCCATTATGTAAGTATGATTCTTAGTGTCAAAAAAACGGTTTCCAATTTTCATGAGCAAAGCCCATCCTTTCTTTTGTGCTTATAAAGAAGATCAGTATTCAATTTTCATATTTTTTTTATCATCAGACCAATAGCATTCAGAAGCTGCGGAACATAAAAAACAATTTCTGGACTGCTTATCCGCTTTATAAAGAAGTGCTGCCAGCATACTGCAGAAATCTCCTTTTCGGTGATGTCCAATGGAAGACAGAATCAGTTCTTTTTCCTGTTCTGTAAAGTGCAGATCTGTCAGAATTTCCCTTGCGATTTCTACTCCTGCAATATCATGGGGAATGTTGTACTGATATTGCTGTGCACGTCCGATATCATGAAGAAGTGCTGCTGCATAGATAAGCTCTTTGGACAGCTCCAGATGTTCCTCCAGTGCATAAATGTACATCAGCCGTGCAACATCCAGAAAATGTTCAGGCGTATGACGGCAGAAGATCCGTTCACTCTCAAGTTCCTGTATTTTTTTATAGTGTTCCTGATAAACCGGGTGCCTCCAGATCTGATTGACACGACCCATATCTAAAAAATTGTTATTCATCCTTTTACCATAGAAAGGAACATTTTCTGCAGTTCCTTATCTTCTGTAAACGCACCACGGGTTACAGTAGTGATTGTTTTGCTTCCCGGTTTTTTTATTCCACGCATGGTCATACAGGTGTGTTCCGCTTCCAGCATTACCATAATTCCTTTTGGATCCAGAGTACGCTCCAAAGCATCTGCAATCTGAACAGTAAGCCGTTCCTGGATCTGTGGTCTTCTGGAATAAACCTCTACTGTACGTGCCAGTTTGCTTAAACCGGTAACTTTGCCGTTGGGGATGTATGCAAGATGAGCTTTTCCATAAAAAGGCATCAGATGATGCTCACACATGGAGTAAAAAGTGATGTCTTTTTCCAGTACGATTTCATTATTCTCTACAGGAAACTGCTTTAACAGATGCTGGTCCGCCTCATGGCCAAGACCTCCGTAAATTTCTTCACACATGCGGGCAATCCTGTCAGGAGTATCGATCAGACCTTCCCGTGTGATATCTTCACCGATACCTTCCAGAAGCAGACGGACTGCCTGCTCAATTTTCAGTTTGTCAACCATTAAAAAATAACCTCCTTTGTATTTTTGAAATGGAGATTATCCTTTTGACCAAATTAAAAAGGATATCTCCAATTGTGATAGAATGTATGTCGAAAACATTCCCTAACACAATATGAGATATCCTCTTATATTGTTTGCAACGGGTGCGGATAATATACCGTAAGACGCACTTTTCGTTTCAGTGACAACTCCCCATTCACCGAACACTTGACGCATAAAATCCTATTTTGCATATCATTCATTTCGGTATTCAGTATACCATGTAATACGATAATAGAAAAGCTTTTTTCTGACTTTTCAGAATAATTTTTTCCTGCTGCCAGAACTAATAGTTTCGAAGTACACTTTGCAGATATTCTTTATACTGCTGCTTTACATCTTCCGGTCCGACAATCCTCATTCCGGATCCAGAATCGTACATAATTCCGATGCATTTAACATATGTTCATCATCGGTACGTTCAAGCATGATTTCCATCAGATATAACGTACGGAGCTTCTGATCAAAAGAAGCCATAGCGTATCACCTCCATTTTCTGTTTTCACTTTTCCCAGTGAAACATTTTTCGCATTTACCACTCTTCACATTTAATATCACTTATCTGTTCGATTGGAATGACCGTTTGATCCGTCATGATTATGGTATGCTCGTATTCGTCTACCTTTTTTACAATACCGGAGCACATAACATAAGATCCACCGGCTTTTTTTTCATCGGGAATAAAATAAGTTATGGATACATTCTGTTCTATACCGATATTATTTCTGATTATATTGATTTTTTCATTCAGCTGAGCAATCACTTCCTCGCTCAGTTCCAATCTTTCATCGGTTAATCTTGCTGTTTCTTTTATCGCAGCATCATGCCCGGTCAGAGCTGCAAAAGGAGCAAACTGCGCTGCCCGATCCCGAAGAGGCATTTGCGGATGATTCTTAGAGACCGGATGCGGTAAATTGATGATATCGTCATAAGAATTATTTTTCATCCTCTTTCAACTCCTTTACGCCTTATGACCGCCAATCTGTTCATTTCTGTCCCGGGCAGTTGCACCTTCCTGAAGATTCATTCCCTTCAGTACAGCGTTTTTTCCAAATTTCTTCTTGATACTGAGCATTGCCTCCTGCATACGTTTCTCACGATCCAACGCAGCCTCTTCCTCTTCCTGCTTTTTCCTTTGCGCCTCATAATCCGTAAAAAGATCCAACTGCTCATACACTTCTTCTCTCTCTACAGAGCTTTCATCCACAAGCCTGTTCGCTGTGATATTGATTCTTCTGATAAGCATGTTTCTATCAACAATCCTGTCATATAGCTTTATTACTGCATCCATTATCATTTTTGTTGAAGAAGTCTGCCGTTTCAGATTGGTCGTTCCATGTGCGTGTTTCGGAATTCTTCTTCCATAACGGTCGATCGTAACCTCTCCATGATACTGCTTTTTCCTGTCGGCATTGTTCAGATTCTCAATATCATAACCAACTGTCAGCACGATCTGGTCTGTGACAAGCTTCTTATCCACCAAATCCAAAACCATCTGGTCCGTCATCTCTTTGACGACTAATTTTGCTTTTTCAAAGTCATAAGGACAATGAAGTACCTGCCCGGAACAAACACTGTTCGTTTCCGGTTTGTAAGCCTTGACCATTTTCATGGTACAGGGCTCATATCCCCAGGCATGATCGATCAGCAACTCTGCATTAACGCCAAACAGTTTATATAGCAGATCTTCGTTATATAATTCATTCTCTTTTCCGATGGAACATCTGGCAATATCACCCATCGTATAGAGGCCATATTCTTCCAACTTCTTTGCATATCCCTTTCCGACTCTCCAGAAATCAGTAAGAGGTCTGTGGCTCCAGAGTTTCCTTCGGTATGACATTTCATCCAGTTCTGCAATTCGTACACCATCTTTATCTGCTTTAATATGCTTCGCCACGATATCCATCGCAATCTTACACAGATACATATTTGTTCCGATTCCAGCAGTTGCCGTTATACCTGTCGTTTTCAGCACATCCTGTATCATAGTCATCGCCAGTTCTCTTGGTGTCATATTATAAGTATGCAGATAATTCGTTACATCCATAAATACTTCGTCAATCGAATACGGAAAAATATCTTCCGGTGCAATATATTTCAGATAAATGCTGTAAATTCTGGTGCTGTATTCCAGATAGAGAGCCATCCGGGGAGGAGCAACAATATAATCAATCTCCAGTGCAGAATTGATATTTAATTCTGTACTGTCATCAGAAGAACCAATAAATGTTCTGTTCGGTGCTTTCCACCTGCGAGCGCTGTTGGCTTCTTTTACTTTTTGAACAACTTCAAATAAACGAGCCCTTCCTGGTATCCCATAACACTTTAATGCTGGAGATACCGCAAGACAAATCGTTTTTTCTGTTCTGCTTTTATCCGCAACCACAAGATTAGTCGTCAAAGGATCTCTATTTCGCTCTTTACATTCCACAGATGCATAGAATGACTTAAGATCAATTGCAATATAGGTTCTTTTCTTTTCCATCATTCTACACCTCCCGATTCTCCTGTGTTCTGTTTGTGATTATTTCCCCTTATCCATCGCCATATGTATCATTTTTTCAAAAGACTCTCTGAAACGCTCATCATCCTCTGCCGTTCGTTTTCTTGGTCCTTTTAGGTGATTCTTTCCGGATGCCCTTCGCGCTTTCTTGTTCAAGTGACGCTCCATAAGCATCTGGTCAATATTTTCATTGGTATACCATTTCCCGGATTGGTGAATCGCATACGCAGCTTTTCCAAGTGCCATTGCTGCCACTCCATAATCCTGTGATACAACAATATCGCCCCTATGGCAAATGCTGATCAGTTTATAATCCACTGCATCTGCTTCGGCTCCAACTACAATCACTTCACTGTAATCAGATGATAACACATGATTGGTATCACACAACAACGTTACCGGAAGATTGTGCTCTTTTGCAACTTTTTCAACAATACCGACTACCGGACAGGCATCTGCATCAATAAAAATCCGCATATCTTCTCCCTCAATTACACATAAACGGAGTGCGAACCTCGATGAGATTACCACTCGGATCATACAGCCTTACAAGTTTCTGGCCACCTGCAAGTTCTGTCAGTTCCGTGGCATATCGGACAAAATATTTACCGGATTCATATTTCGCAAGCAATTCATCTATATCAAATTCCTCAAAATACAGTTCCATCCTGTTATTAAATGGAGTAGAAATCTCATCCAGCGTCTTTCCCCATAAACCGGTGTCCTGCAAAACAAGGCCCTCCGATAAAATCACATTTCCTTCATTCTGAAGAATCACTTGCAGTCCAAATAAATCCCTATAAAACTGTATGGATTTTTCTATATCATCCACTACGATCAGTACATTCTTTAACATGTCAGACACCTCGCAATTCACATTCAATTATATGATCTTCCCAGACAAATGATCAATCTCATGCTGGCAGATCTGCGCTGTCCATCCAGACAGTTTCTGGCGCTGTTTTTTCCAGTTTAAGTCATAATACTCCACTTCTATCTTCTGGTATCTGGTCGTCTTACGGACACCATCCAGAGACAGGCAGCCTTCTTCCGTCTCATACATGTCATGCTTTGAAATAATCACTGGATTGAACATCACTACATCTATGAATCCCATATTCACAATAATGATATTCTTCTTTACACCAATCATATTGGCAGCCATACCAACACACCGTTCCCGGTTCGCCTGCAGTGTGTCCTGCAGATCCTTTCCAATCTGGATATCTGCTTTTGTGGCTGGCTCGGATGGCTGGCCTAAAAAGAAAATGTCTCTTACTATTTGCTTTACCATTTATTTTCTCCTATATTTTATTTCTAATTCTTATTTATCCTGACCGGAAATCTTTCTCATCGACTCAAAATTAGTTTTACAGCATCAATCAGATCCTCACTGAATCCTTTAATACCAACTCAAGTATAACATAGATATAACCCCTGTAGTGCATAAACTCGAAATATTCCTGTTCACTGGCAAATAAAATGTATTTGCCTTCTACGTATCCCATGTATCCGTTGCTTGTGTTATAACCTTTCATCTGCCAGTTCCCCCTTGATTTCTTTTTCTAATATTATCAGTTTACACCAAATGGCTGTGCAAAAATCCCGACAACCAAAAGGCTAAACTTCCTAAATCATTTTTGTATTCAACAGCTAAAGATAGAGAATAGCAAGGACAGGAAGTAGTTACCCACCTTCCGGACATTCGTCTCAAAACAAGAATCCTACTGGAATACTTGCAGATAGATAAGGAAAGCAGCTTATCTTCCTTTGTCACAGTAAATCCTGTGTCATAAAGCTGATAAGCTGCCATTTTGTTCTGCAGGTATTCTATTTGTTCTCGCTCAACCTTTTCTTTAACTCAAAGATATTCTCCTCAATCCGCTGTATTACAGCCTTAAAATCATCATCTGATTTCCCCGTTGGATCATCAAGTCCCCAGTTATCATCAAATGCTCTTCCAATAAAAGGACATCCCACATTACAGCCCATTGATATTGCGATATCAACATCTGGGATATCAGTAATCAGCTTACTATACTGACCATTTGCTTCCATGTCTATTCCATAAATCTCTTTCATGACACGAACGGCATCCTGATTAATCTGAGGCTTTGTCTCTGTTCCGGCCGAATAGCTTTCAAATATATCTGATGCCAGATGTTTTCCCAATGCCTCTGCTATCTGACTACGGCATGAATTATGAACACAGATAAATGCGACTTTTTTCTTATTCATGAAATGGGCACCTCTCCTTAATACATTGATTGTTCTTATCAGAATGAATACATTTTATAACAGGCTTTTCCATTTGTATATTGAAATTCTCTGCCACATAGTCAATCGCTGAGATTATGGCCATATAAGAATCTCTTTTACACCATCTTGGTCCACCAATGCTCCCCAGAATCCACATACACCGCCTGGAACAGCTTTTCCTCTATTCAATGATTGCGGAATTAACCTAATATTCAGCTTTCTGCATTGCAGAAACAGCTTTCCAAAAACAACGATAATCAATAACATTTAACGGCACTCCCATCAATTCGGAAGTGCCACTTTTTCCAACTTATTATTCACATCAAAGCAAACCTTGTCCCCTTCATTGATGTTACATTCATAGAGCATGGCATCCTCTGCTTTTATCCTTATTTCTTCGCCTGAAGAATTCGTAAGCGTCACTATTGCCATGACTGGCATGCCTTTCGGTCGCTCTTCACAACCGAAGTCCAGGTCTTCCTCAATTCGTTTTACTGTGTATATCATAGCAATCCCTCTGAAAATAATATTTGAAATCAGTTCTCCATGTTCCTTCGAATTTTCTCTATCAAAGTGACATCTGCCGGTAGCCAGGCAACACTGTCCAGTTGATCCTTCGTAAGCCATTTTGCAGCTTCCGCTTCTTTTAGTTCCAGGTGACCGGCTGTAACCTCTGCCCAGAAGCAGTCCATGGAAAGGTGAAAGGTGGGATAGTCATACTCTATAGTGTCAATCAAATCCCCTACCTTAATTTCTGTATCCAGTTCTTCCATGATTTCTCGCTTTAATGCTTCCTGAGGTGTTTCACCTGCTTCGATTTTTCCTCCAGGAAACTCCCAGCCGCCTTTCAGCTCACCGTAACCACGAGCCGTTGCAAAAATTTTATTCTTTTCTTTCATATTGTCGCAGATAACTGCTGCAACTACTTTTATTGTCTTCATTTGTTTCGTACCTCAAATCATTTATGCTGTAATATTTGACTGTAAATACCGTAATAAATCTTCTCTCACTGGATGCTGCATTTTCATCGTTACTTTCGTGATCGGTTGCATACGTCCGCGATTATCTTCTTTCCGGGCATTTCTGGCTTCCACCACAGTGAATTGTCCCATGTAATAAAAGCTTGTTTCCGCATCTGACTTTTTCACAAGCAAGTGCTTTCTTTCAGCTTCAAGTACATCTTTCATATATGAACTATCCAAGCCTTTCCCAATCTGAGAGTCCCACTTAAAAATCAGATCATCCTCAAAAGCATCCGCATAATCAGGTTTTCCATCTACATAGTTTTTTTCATCCTGACATTCTTCTTTGTGATATGTAATAAAAATGAAAACATCATCTTCAATTCTTTTCATACCATACATAATAGAGGACAAATCCTTGCCACAGTTCATAAGAAGGCTTACATCTCTTCTGGAATATTTTTCGTATAATACAAACGGACTATCCACAATTCGCCCCGGAAAATACTTATCCTTATATCTGGCAATACCGACTTTTATAATATCTTCCACCTGTGTGTAGAACTGAATATGTGCAAGTCTTTCTGTATAACTTTTCAGTCTTCGGATCATTCCTGATTGGTCATTTTCCAGAATATCAATCTGACGAAATTTCTGATATTCTGCTTCTTTACTCACGAAATGTCCTTGCAGCACCTGAATTGCTTCATTTACCTGTGATGTGCTGATTTTAATTCCATAGGTCTTTTGGTATTCTTTTATAAAATCTGCAACCCCTATATGATCTCTGTAAAGCAATTGACTTAATATTGCAAGCTCATCAGGGCGCACTCCTGAGAGAATTGTTTTGGACAAATACTCCAGTGTTAATTTCTCCTGTTCGTTTAGGCTATTCTTGTATTTATCCTTTTCCATTGCCTGCATAAAGGCATAATATGTTTTATATTCTTTAATAATTACCAGTGGATCAATTTCCTGATTTTCATAAAAATCATACAGAAGCGGAACCCGTCCTAACCGATTCTTCAGAGAAACATAGCTTTCTTTGATCAGAGTTTTCATCCCTTTGATTTTATCGATGGACTTAAATATATTATCTTTGGAAATCTCATCAAAATGAACAGTTGAAGCCCCTGGTATTGTACTATTTCCACTGATTACATATTTACGGATTACATCAGCGTTATAAGAACGGTCTCCTGATAAAGCTACCGGAATCATAAAGTTATTATTATAATTTCCAATAAAATCCAAAATAACAACATATTCTTTCCCTGGTGCCTTTCTAAGTCCTCGTCCCAACTGCTGAATAAATACAATGGGAGACTGCGTTGGTCTAAGCATAATGACTTGATTCACCTCAACGATATCCACACCTTCATTTAATATATCTCGCGAAAAAATATAATCCAAGGGCTGCATTTCTTCCGTTGCATCTGCTTCATCCATTGCCAGTCTCTCGAATGCTTCCTGCCGTTTTTCTTCATTATCAGCACCACTAAGAGCAATTGTACGGTATCCCAGAGCATTAAACTTTCTTGATAATTCTTCACACTCTTTAACACGACTGCAAAAAATAAGTCCCCTTACACGATCGCCACTGTAGCCATAATATTCCGACTGTTCGATCACATGCCTCACTCTCTCATCACTGGTAAGCTGATTGAATTCCTCATCTGTCAACTTCGCAGCCTGCAATGTTTTATCATCCAGGGAAATAACCTCACTGATACCAAAATAATGAAACGGACAAAGAAGATTATCTTCCATTGCCTGCTGTAAACGGATTTCATGAGCGATTTGATAATGGAAAATCTCATATATATTTTTGCCTTCCTGATTATCATCTCTTTTATCCGGTGTCGCAGTCATACCCAAAAACAGTTTCGGATTGAAATAATTAATGACCTTGGTGTAAATATTGTTAGAACTGTGGTGAGCCTCATCCAAAATAATGCAATCAAAGGCATTTGGCTGATACCGAAACAAATGTGCGTCTCTGTTCAAAGTCTCTACTGTTGCAAAAACATAATCCTTCTCATATTCATAGAAGCCTGCTCCCACCAAGCCCATTGTCACTTTCTTATCAAAAACTTTTTCAAAAGATTTTTTAGCCTGCTTCGCAAGTGTTACACGATGAACCAGAAACAATACTCTTTTGAAACCAAGCTCACGCATAGCAAATGCGGATGCATAGGTCTTTCCTGTTCCCTCATATGTCAAGTAGGTGACACAAACTTTTTGAAAAACTTTTGCTTGAAAATAAAGGCTTTTTGAACCGTATTCTTTAAAAATCCTATAGAGCGTGTTCCTAAGGTGTCAAAAAATCGGCTTATTGGTGTTAAATAAATGTTCTTATAATTTTGAATACGCCAACAGCTGATCTGGAGGGATAATTACATCATCCTTTATGTAAATGGCAATTTCGCTCCCTAACATATCATTAGATCGGTCAATTGCATGCGAAAGCATCCATTTCTTGATTTTCATACTATCGTCTAATTCGTCCCATCCTTCATATGGAGGATCTCTCCATTCATCTAAATCAAAATTAAATCTATGAATTTGGTCTACCGTTGCATAAAAATCTATTTTGTAGCTTTCAGCTTTTGTTTCCCAAAATTGCTCTACTTTCTTTGCCGCAGGAAATAGCTTCGCTAAAGTCATTAGAAATTCAGGTCTCTCATGAATTCTTGTCCCGTAAGCACGTATATCATCATTCATCATAAATCCATTAACACAAAAATCATAAAAGACTCTATGAGCGATCCTATCAAGCTTTTCTTCCGTTTCTGTCAAAAAGTGTTGCTCACTATAATGTTCATAATCAATGTCATACAGATTCCCATTATAAGATACTGTCTTTTCATGAATATCAAAAGCAATCCCTGCCTTTTTCAAGAGCCTTGAAAAAATTGTATTCTCAGAAAGAACCATCTGCAGATTTTTTAATCCATTCTTTTTTATCTCTTCACATTGATCAAGACTTCCTAAAACATGAAATGCCATCACCTTTATGTCATGGACATTTACTTTAGCGATTCTATCTATATTCCGTTCCCAAAACACTTCAAAATCATTTCCACTATTCATTATCAGTTCTTCAACATACTCATTTGATTTCATCTGTAATAAATCCAAGATGAAGTCAAATGCTGAATTACATGTCCTTAAGTCAAAATCCATGCCTTATCCTTCCCTCTTCACATAATACAGTTCGATATCATACCCCAGTGCTTCCATCATCTGCACAAAAGTCCTATTCACCACACCATCAGGCTTCTTGATTACACGGTTCACGTATGCCTTAGTGGTATCAATCTCTTCCGCCAGCTTCACCTGAGTTTTGCCCTGCTCTATGCACTTTACCTTTACATCAACCTCAATGTTGTTCTTTACCATGAATCTATCCTCTATCGAAATATATCGGTTGTCTTTTTCGTATAATTTATAGTACACCAAAATCTCAATTTTTTCAATTAAAAAGAGGCCCGCCACCTAAGCAGCAAACCTCAAGCACCACAATATTTACTTCCAGATTACTCTAATCTCATTATCTGGATGAACTTCAACTCTCTCAACATACTCATCCATCAGCTCCGGTGTAAGCTTCATCACTACAAAACTATCATGAATCTTCACACGGTTATATTCCCTGGTCTTATCCTCTGCCAGTGACAGCTTCTCCATCAATTCTTCATGCTTCTTCCTGAGTGCTTCCATCTGATCCATCGTTCCATATTATCTCTGGTCTTGAGATTTAACACATTATGCTTCTCATAAAATTATTTGTTCCGTACAACCTTATTAAAAGAACTAATAAATACAATTGTTAATCATATATCCTACAATATAAAACACTGCTCCCAGGTTTCCCCAGGAGCAATGCACCATCAATCGTTCACAATTATTTTTATACAGGGAAGTGCCCGGATCAGTTGGTATGATTCCCTCAGCAAGTGAGCCTGACCAGTGCTTGAATGGTTCATATAATGTTAGTATATTTTTCTATCACTTCATTTTTCAAAGTTGGTCTCGCTGCACTTTACCGTAGATAACTTCCACGAAGCTATGAGACTCGAACTCATCAGACCAACAGAGTACCTGACCAACTCCGCTTCATTAGCGATAAGGCAGCAAAATGTTCTTTCTATTCAACCCAGCTGTTAATTCCTTTATTTTCGGTATATATCACTCGCTTTAAGCAGCCTTCTCTTGAATAACTCATATATTATCAGGAAATCTTTTCATTATCCATGACATATTGTTGATGTCTCTTCACTCTCTCTTCCCAAAATCCAAACTAATCCATCCAGCCCCAGACTTCAGTTTTCCCCATCCTTTCACAGCACCCTTACCATTTTTCACTTCAAACGCAATGGTTTTCTTTTCAATATCAGCGGATTAGAATATGAGCCAATTGATACCGACAAGATGTTTGAATTAATTCGCAGATTACGAACTACCGTAGAATTGCTGAGTGCTATGGAATCTATACGAAAAGATTACCATAAGATTCTGGGATTATCTCTTTACCTGATGCTATCAAATCCCATTGAAATATCTTTTTTCTCTCTTCCTAACCCATATTACACATGTAAGCACTCTCTGCAAGAAAGTTTGGAAAGAGCATATAGTATCCCCACACCAGATTACTTCCAACAAGAGATGTTTTCTAAAGATAGCATCACTATTCCAGATACATTAGTATCCCCATCATTTGAATTGCATGTTCAGCTATATATGGGATGTATGGAAGGAAGCGGTCAAGAAGCACATATAAAAGGTTCTTCAAGTGACCTTTTCAAATCAATGCTATTCTTATACGCACACGGAATAGATGAATCACCTTCAATTCGCAGAACCATAGATCTTATCTTCCATTATTGCTGTGATGTAGGAGCTGTAAAGAATATCAAAAATGATGGTTCCATTGAATATTATGGCACACCAAATACAAGCAAGATTACTTCTGACATGAAAACCAGAATTCTAGAAATTGCAAGGCTTGTAATTGCTGAAGAAATCAATGCCAATATGGGAAGCATCCATCCAATGTATGATGCCGAAAAAATGACTCCATCCTGGCATGTGGATACGCTCATTGGAGGATTGTATTTTTCCATCTTCTATATGAAACCAGATTTGGAATTATTCAGACGTTGTAGACAATGCGGTCAATTTTTTACTGTAAAAGCCACATCTACAAGAAAGGTTTACTGCGATGATCTCTTCCGAAACCGATATCAGCAAAGTATGCATCGTAAAAGAAAAAGAGAAAAAGAAGAAAATCTGTAAACAACAAATCCCCTGTCTCCACCTACTGGTTACAGGGGATCATTTTATTTTTTACTACGTGGCGGAACTGCTAATCTTTTCAATACCGTCTCAATACAATTTGCCAGAGCCACCTTACTCTTAAGAGGATTCCCGGTGTAATGATACATTAAATACCTGGTATCAATAACAATACCCTGGATTCTTTCATAGTTGAGCTTATTTGTTTTCCAATCACTGACAGCTTCTCCTATCGTGCCAACAGGTTCTGTCAAGCCAAAGAAGTTTTTCTTCATGTTGTATGGCATGATAAATGCATTGAACAGAGAATCATTGTCTATACTATGTGCCTTTTCAAGGTATTCACCATATGTAACCTGCTTACTAATAGATGAGGCATTCGGAAGATGATCTGGATTTCCCGTCCATCCATACCGATAACACTTTGCATCCAACACATAATATTTTTCGTTGTAAATCATGATGCTATCAGGCATCAGTGGATGCTTTTCTTTGTACTTACCAAAATCCAGCAGCCATCTGGTTCTTGGGAAATACTGATCCTTGTTTTTCTCTCCGAAAGCTCTGTCTATCAGTTTTTCCCACACATGATCAAAATCATCCGTTCCAAAATAGAATGTACTTTCCGATGTTTTTTCGTCCATATATTCTAGCATATCTAACATCCCCTGAAACAGGTTTCTCTTTCGATCGTCGTTTGTATTTCCAAGCTTACTTCTTACGATCTGTATAGATGTTTTTACATCGGGACAGGCTCCAGGTTTTTCTGGCATATAAGGAACATATAGCCATCCAAGTTTCAAAAAAGCTTCATATACGCAAAATCTATTAATCTGCGTGATGGTTTTATTATCATTTGGTGTCGATGATCTTACTGTAAAGTCTGTGTATATCAACGAGCTCACTCCATTGGGAGACTGTTGCACCAATGGAGTCTGATTTCTGAATGTCCTTGGCCAGTGCTGATTTCCCGTAGGACTGGTTCTAAACACTGGATCAGTCTCAATGTAATACTTACCGCCAAGAGAAAAGTAAAACTCCATAACTGCACGATAAGCATTTATAGGAAAATCTACCGTCTGAGGTGCCGCAAACTTGTTAATAGAAAGCAGTCTATCCTCTTTTGAAGTAAATTCAGATAAAACCTGTATCAGATGCTTTATGTCCGTTCTGATTTCCTGATCAGTCTCCGGAAGCTGATAGCCTATAGGGAAATAGACCATTGCTTTATCAGAATCAGCTTTAACACCTACAAATCTATCTCCATCTTCATTTGAATTCACATGGCAACGATTACGGATGTCTTCGCCATCAGCTACTTTCAAAGCTGAATCTATGTCCATTGAACATCACCACCTTACTGTTCAGATTCCGGATTTTGTAATGCATCTACCACGTTCTGCTTAAACATCTTGAAGCGCTGGATACCCTCTGCATACATGAATGCTCTGATTACACTTTCAAGACTTCTGTATTCTGTGGTTTCAAAAATAACTTCACGATTGAACTTGAAGGCATCATCCCACAGATATTTGATAACCTTTTCGGGGAATCTACGATTTTGCTTCATAGCAGTTCTGATTTCAGCTAATCGAATATCATCTTCTTTGGAAATAATACCAGCACTCTCTTTTTTGCGTAAAGAATCATATTCTCCAGAAGACAAATCTCCCATTTTCTGATCCTTTTGCAAATCCATAAGACGAACAAAATAAGCTCCAAGACGCTTATCCTCAGAAGAAGACATTCTTACATTGTTTCCTACAATAATGCTGTTTATTTCTGTACAGAATACTTCCCATGTAATACCTGTATCTAAGATTTCAGCATCCGCCAGGTTTCTATCTACAGTTTCAAAATTATTCTCAATCAAACGCATCTCCCAACGTCTTTGGAATGCTGTATCTAAGGTAAATACATTCTGATCAGAAGTATTCATCGTTCCGATAATCGAAAGATTTGACGGAATTTTAACTTTGTGTTTAGAATCACCGTAAACAATTTTTGCGATATTTGCATTTGTTATACCATATTCACTCGTTCCAATAGGCATACCATCATCATATTTTTCTGACGCAATCACTTTTCTATCTAACAATTGAAATACTTCTCCAAATATTGCAGGAGCATTACCTCGATTTATTTCTTCAATTACTAGAATATACTCTTCTGTTGGATTCAGATAAGCATCTTTCAAAATATTGGTAAACGGTCCTGCTGTAAATTGATAGCTTACTTGACCATCTTCTGCAACAACCGGTAGTATCTGACCAATAAAATCTGAATATGTATAATCTGGATGGAAAACTAATCTTTCAACATGGGTTCCTTTTTTACAATACTCATGTTCAATAGTCCAACTTTTCCCCGATCCTGGAACTCCATATAATAAAACATTCGTCCCCGTAGATATACGTGTCTTCTCCAGATCATCAAACGAAGCACCTTCCTGATCTGCATCTAAGCTATCTAATCCAATAACTTTAGTTGCATTCAGACGCAATAATGTTTCTACTCTTTTCTGATAATCATCAAGTCTATCTGAAATCACCGATTGAGCCGAAACACTTCCGCCAGAATATTTCAAGTATGGGTTCATACTATCAGATAACAGTGATTTCAATATTCTTAAAGAACCTTTTGCTTCCTTATCTCCATTTACATCTACTGGCTGATTAGTTTCCAATAATTTTCTATAAATGCTATTTTGATTGAAAATCACATCTTTTTCGCCATCAACTAGCTTAAACACTGCTCCCTCAGCTAATGCTGTGAGCAATTTCAATAAAATCAACTCACACTCAGGATCAAATGTGACATCTACTCCTATCCACGACAATAATACCCTTACAAAAGCTGACTCATTACTAGATATTACACTGTGTATAATATCCATATTAACCGAATAAGCCAGCTTTTTAGGATAACGAATACCACCTGTTCGCTCTGCACTTGCTGCTTTACTTGAATCAACAAAACTTACCTTAGCTAATTTCCATACCAATTCAAATGCAACAATCAATGCTTCCATTTGAGACTTAAAAAGCTGATTATCATTAGCACATGAAATAACTTTCTGAATATCTATGTTCTCTTCTTCACATATCTCTGATAAATAATCTGACAGCCACTGTCTCAATTCTTGCGTTAATACAGTTTCTTTGTCCTTTTGTTCTGAAAAAACAAGTTCTGATGGATGATCAGCACATTCCCACAATAAAACAGAAAGTGCTAATGTGCCTTTAACATGTGGTAGTGACGATTTAATTCCCAATTTCAAATCAAGCTCATCATATGCCATAAGATTGTCAGGTCTATTCATTCTCTATCCCCTCCTTTATATCCTTCATAATTACACTAGCTATTGCAGCAGCAAGTTTGGGTGGAACTGCATTACCCACTTGCTTCATTTGTGATCCTTTATTACCAATAAATCTGAATGTATCTGGAAAGGATTGTATTCTTGCCGCTTCTCTAACAGTTATAGCTCTATCCAAATAAGGATGTGTAAATTTACCAGAAGAAGGTGTATCAAATCTTGTGGTTATAGTAACAGATATTTCATCCTTTCTCATTCTTGTCCAAGTTCCACTATAAATAGATTTTGTTAAATGTTCCTTGGGAAGAACTTCTTTCCCAGCATTGGGAGGAATCATTGCTAAACGCTCCAATGCGAGCTTAGAATGTTTGGTAACAACATGATTAAATAGTTTTCCTGAATCTCTTCTCATTTCCTTTTGATAGTCACTCTCTGGATCTGTACTGTAGGCTTGCTCTTCCTCACCTTCTCCTGAATTCAGATATGCTAAATCACTGATTGCATCCCATATATTAACAAATTTTATACAAGGAACAGGGAGCTGAGGGGCTTCTGAATCACGTTTTCCAATTATTACAGCTCTTCTTCTATTCTGTGGGACACCATAATCGGATGCATTCAGCACTCCCATATTGAGCTGATATCCCATAGAATTAAATAGTGTCTGTATTTCCTGTCGAAAGAAACCGCCTTCCGCTGTTAATAAATTAGGTACATTTTCCATTACAAAATACCTTGGTTTAACTAATTCTACAACCTTTACATAATACTTAAACAAGAAATTTCGTTCATCATGGATAGTTTTCCTTTGTCCTTTTTGAGAAAAACCCTGACAAGGAGGACCACCTATAATTACATCTATTTTCCCTTGAAAATCACCAAAGGTTTTTTCTAAGTCCAATTGTGTAATATCACCAACTACCATTTTAGTGTTTTTGTGATTTACTCGATATGCATTAGCTATTGATTCATCATACTCATTTGCCAATACAACATCAAAGCCTTCTTGTTCAAACCCAAGGGACATTCCTCCTACCCCTGCAAACAAATCGATTACTTTAGGTTTTATCATTTTTATGCCTCCTGGATTCTTTGGCTTGCCATATCAAAATATTCTTTTGATAATTCAATACCAATAAAATTTCGACCTGCTTTTTTGGCAGCAACTCCAGTTGTTCCGCTACCCATAAACGGATCTAATATATTGTCATCTACATTAGAAAGAACATCAACAAAATGGCGCATTAAACTTTCTGGTTTTTGAGTTGGATGTTTTCCATATTTTCGTTCACCATTTGGAGTAACAGAAGTCTCTACAAAATCATGTAAAACAGCCCCATTATTGTTGAATGTTCCTGTTCTGGTTTTATATGTGAAATAAATCCAAGCTTCCGTAGAATTAACAAAGTGTAGATTCATATTTCTTGGCATCGGATTTTTCTTATGCCAAATACCAGTTGTCTTATAATAAAAGCCATATTTTTCTGCTAACTTAATCACAGTTTCAACTTTAATAATAGCCATAAATACAATAATAGAACCACCTTTTTTCATAACTCTTGCGGCAGATTCAAAGAATTGTTCCATTGATTCAGACCATTCAGAAAAATCCATATTATCCCAACCTGCATCACCAAAAAAATTATCTCGCATTTTTTTTAAATTAGTATCTCTGTCTTTCATAAAATTCCCCAAATTATATGGCGGATCGGTAATTATCAAATCTATGGTGTTATCACCTATGGATTTCATAGCTTCTATACAATTGTCGTTATATAAATTAATTACTGACATACTACTTCCTTTCACACATTGAAAAATCAAAATTCATTAATATCAATTCCCTGTTCAAACATCCGTTGATATCTTTCGTACGACATAACCACCGCAATAGGCTTACCGTTTTTCTGAATAAATGCTGTATTATCGTTTTCTACAAGTCCTTTTATAAGTTTTGATGATTGTCCTCTGTTGAACTCTGCTATATTAAGGTGTTCCATTGGGCTTTTCACTCTTTTATCGCTCAATTACTTGTCCTCCATGAAATTACACATAATTATACTTATTACATTATATACAAAAGTAATTACTTTTACAATTCTTTTTACAATATTTTAATCATGTTTATTTACAATCTTAATTACAATTACTTTTATAATGATATAATATTCTTCTTTTTGTACAGTTTTTGATTTTATATGTTATAATTAATATAGATTTTTATACTATATTTAAAAGGAGCGTGATATTATGAGTTTTCTACTTGAAAACATCCAAACACCCTTATCTGAACAGACGGCTTATATATTAGGGGGAATTGTATCCGCCTGTTCTTATAATGAAGAACAATCCGCCTGGTTATTGCCTGTCATTCACAATCCCGGCAAAGTAACATCTACTGATTTACAATCACATCAGAACTCTCTCAAAAAAATACTTTCTGGTATGTATGCAAAGTTTATAAAAAAAACAGATGATAATTACAAAAAATACATGCAACCAAATAAGCAAGGCTTTGTTTTTTTAGTCAGTTCTGCTACAATAAAAACGCCTGAAAATCTCATAGAAACTTTCTCTGAACACATTATGATAGCTTCAGAAAAAGTAAGATGTGCTTTTATTACTGGAGCATTCGATGGGCGTAGTTCTTTGGACAAACATACCCGAATGCTTTCTCTGGACGAAAGACATCCTCTTTGTTCAGATCTAATCATTAACGTATTAAAAAGTCTGAAAATAACCGCTTCAATTAACAAGTCAAGGGATCGCATCACAGGAGGAAATCCACGAAAAAATCAAATCCGTATTTCTGCAGCTGATGTACCTGAATTTGCTAAAACAGTGGGACTTATTTCTCCAACAAGAGTAAAAGATATAGAAAATGCCAGTATTAGTAATTTCATCGAAGAGAAAGACAATAGCTTAAGCGGGCTCATTAAAATAAAAGGACTTCGTTTATCTAAACAACAACGCAAATTAAAAAAAGTAAGTGTTGATAAACGTTCTCACGAAGCAGGAGCCGACCAAAAATTAATTGATGAAATTTCATCAACTAAAATCACAAAGCCAACCAAAGAAGTCTCTTATACTGGTAAACCAAAGAAAAAAATTTCTGCTGTTACTCAATCTCAAACAACAACTTTCCCACGAGACAAAAAGGTTTCACTAAAAGCCTTGAAAATTGCAAATTACACATGTGAGATTGATGCACAGCACCAGACCTTTATAAGAAAAAAAGATGATTTGCCATATACTGAACCGCACCATCTTGTTCCGATGGCATATTCTGACGATTTTGATGTTTCTTTAGATATCGAAGAAAACATCGTATCGCTCTGTAGTACATGTCATAACCAGGTGCATTACGGAAAGGATATCGAAATAATACTTAAGCCATTATATGAGCGTCGAAAAGATTTTCTTGCACGTGTTGGTATTTACATTACTTATGCCGAACTATTAAAAATGTATAAATAATAGCACGCATGATATCTCAAATATTGAGGTATCATGCTTTTCTACCATTCATCGGTAGTGTAAAATAGTTTGTGTTTTTGGTAAAAAATAACTCCTTTTTGGTAAGAATTCAGATATGACAATTCTTATCGAAAAGGAGTATTTTTTATGGCAGTTGCAAAGGAACAAATTCGACAGATCATCTCAGGAAACAACATTAATAGCGTTGCAGATATATACACGCTTCTGAAAGACAGTTTCAAGGATATCCTGCAGGAGCTGATGGAGGCAGAACTGGATGCAACTCTTGGCTACGAGAAAAACCATAAGGGAGAT